>Ga0214923_10000054_pt1 | contig 149678 bp, 196 predicted proteins | sample LL1510_MetaG_FD_177993 | JGI IMG/M metagenome (GOLD analysis project Ga0214923, IMG submission 177993) | Freshwater microbial communities from Lake Lanier, Atlanta, Georgia, United States - LL-1510 | ecosystem: Environmental > Aquatic > Freshwater > Lake | place: USA: Georgia | collected... | reverse complement strand
TGATGGAAGTCCATACAGATCATAACCCAACCAAAACGATTCGAAAAAGGTACATTACCAGCAGTCTTTACAATCTCAACTACCCTATTATTAACTTTAGCAATTACAGTCATAATATAATACCTCCACGAACATAACTAACTCAATCAACTACACCGATTCGAATATGTTAAGCATATCACGTTCACATAATTCCGATACCAATTCATCATTGGTGTAGTCATTATAACCTTTGTGACCATACATTAAGTATGAATTCAATAATTCTAATGCATCACCACTCATAATAGTATCAAAATCGTTATCTACCAGAGCAGAAACTGCTACCTCACGCTGTTGTTCATTTAAAATCATAATATTTACCTTATAGTGTCAAAAAGTGTCAAAAAGTGCAAAAAAGTGTCGCTGGATATGTCGCAATCTGGTGCTGCTTAGCGGCTCTTAGTTTGTGGATGCGATCCAAAAACGTTTTCCTACCTTCTCCTAGTCATTCCAGAGCAACCTCAAAGCTATATCCGATAAACTGAGAAGTGTGTCGCATCCTGTTTTAAGCACGTTGACTGCTTTGAGAGACCTGAGCGACTTCTAGCGGACGGCACATTGAATCTTGGACCTCTGTACCTTATCTTAACGACACCTCTCACTCCTATCCATTTCTTAAAGCATTCTAACTCGCTTATTGGTATTCTAGTAAAGATAGCTCTCGCACCTCTCTTAGAATACTTACTGAAACTATCATTGAATACTATCAAATTTCTACCTCACGTTTTTCTTCCATCATTTCACCCAGAATAAACTTGGCGACATTCAGATTTTTACGGATCATTTCACGATTATCACCTAATTCCATCAGGTGTTGACAATCTGACAAAATACTCATCACGACCATTTCGAGACCTGAGAATTTTGCGGTGATACTTTGCATATATTCTTCCCGAATTTCCTGTTCGGTCATACCATAACAACGTTTTTCAAATTCTGTCATAATTACCTTTCACGATTTAAACTACCATTCTAAAGGAGACTCAACAAAATGGCAAGCAACCTTTAGAATGATGTTGTTTTTTCGCAACATCAATTTAATATTATGTGATCATCAGAAAAGCTATCACAACAATACAAAGCAACATTTTAGATAGTATATCCATCTTAAGCAACCTTTAATGTAATATTAGGATATTTCACAAAGCCGGTGGTATCTTTTTTAGCTTTACCTTTAGCATACAACCCGACAACCACGCCTTTAGGATCCAGGAATCTCAGGTCGCTTTCATCACCATTAAACACGGGGCGACCGAGATAATATTCTGGCATCGGTTGGGTTTTCTTTATACCAAAAACAACGGCAACATTATAACCTTGGCTAATAGCACGATAAACGTCAAGCTCATTACCATCAGCAGCGGAAAAAGTAAGTGAATAATTATCAATACTAGTAACACGGCGACCAAGAATTTTAGTATAGTCATAAAATTGTACCTCAGAGAAAGCTTCGAAAATGTTGGAGAATTCCTGACCGTTGCGAATCACGGAATACTTTTCCCATGACAAATCGCTAGTACCGTTCAGGCGAAAAACTGGCGTAAGACCTAACCTCTTGCTTTGTTTAATACCTAACTCAATATCAGCAACTAGCAACCTCATGAATTCGGCACGATTTTCGAAAAACATTTTGGTTTTACGCTTACGTGCTTCTTGAATTACATTGGTAACCTCACCACGCTTAAACATTCCACCTCGACCAGCTAAATTCAAGCAAGCATCGGTGCAACCTTTAGTACGTTTTGGGCAAACCTCGTAACCTGAAATATTAGCAGGTGCCAAATGTAGAATATAAGTGTTATAACCTTGTGAAAGGCCTTTGAGCACTTTCGGGTTACCTGTAGATAGCAATTTCATTAGTAAGGCCTCCAGACCATCAAATCAAGCACAATCACAACCAGAGCTATAGCGTACACTATAGGAAAAACAATACTTTCGCATTTACTTAACATTTTATATCCTTTCATTTCAACCATTATCTCAAAACCAACCAAAATGGCAAGTTTTGAGATAATAGCTGACCGTGAAGGTCAACTATTATTGGATTAAGCGTTCTTACGCTTTGCAACCAGTGCAGCTGCGATATCGTTAGCAACACGAGCTTCGGACTGGAATTTAGTCACGGTGACGGGGCCAGGTTTCCGTGCAGCTTTGATCGCTTTCACGCCTACTGGAGCGCTCTGCTTATCCAGCAGCTTTTGCAAGCGAGCCTGAGCTTTAGCAATAGCAGCAGCACGCTTCTGAGCAAGAGCATCGGCTTTAGCATTAGCAGCTGCAACCTTAGCAACCTTAGCTGCAATACGGTCAGCAGCTTTTTGTGCTTGCTCTGCTTTAATGGAATCACGCAATGCAGCAAGTGCTTCACGCTTTTGGTTAAGGGTCAGTCCGTTAACGGAACCGCAGGGAAAGGTATAGTTGGTTGTCATATAATCTCCTATAAAATGACGTTTAAATTTCAAACAATAGTGAAAGGATACAGGAGCTGGTGGAAATGGCAAGCATTAAATGAATACTTGACCAATCCGGTCAACTTTGTAAATTTTGCACCGTTTTTTGTTTTCATGTTGCCAATTATACACTTTTTTGCCAAAGTGGCAAGCGTTAGGTTTTACGCCGGTAAGCTGTTGATTTTATTGGGGATATTGCTTGACCGGAATGGTCAAGTATTGCTGGGGAGCTGCTCTGAGGGATAGGGGAAATTTATGGGCCGAGCAGTATATATTAAAAAAAACTATGGTGGCCCAAACTGATTAATCGCAAAATTTATTTTTCCAGCCCCACCAGAGGATTTCGAATTTTTGCTTTTCGAGGTCCTAAAAATTTTTTCTGGACCGGTTTTAGTGGAAAAGACTTTTTCTGTATATGGAACGTATCTCAGTCTTTGATGGTACCAAAGATCGAATTCTGAAGGCGATGAACATCTTCACTAGGCACATAGAAGTCTGTGCGTGGATCCCAATACTCACCGGCAACAGGGTCATAGTAGAGAACCTGTCCGTTAGGATAGTGAAAGGGTCCTTCTAGACCCTTACGTGCAGTATATTCTGTGTTGTATTTGAATATAACGTAACTCATGTTGTAACCTTAGAGAGTATCGTTCGAGGGCTCTGATATTCCATATACAGTACTATCTACAGTAATTACTTGGTATCACTTTTAGTAGGTTTCTCGACAGGTCCCATAGTGGGTTCGATAGTCTTTTTGTATTCTTCTTCTGTGACAAACGTTGGATTGTAATTGCCATACAGAAAGAATTTTACAGGTTGCCAGTAGTGTGCAAAGATGTTATTGATCGCAACAATACCCATTGCAATGATGATAAATCCTAACATAACTAAAATTGAGCCAGATAGAAAGTATGCTGCTGCGTCCATGTCCATTATTTTAATTCCCATTTTTAATTTTAAACCCTAAGAGTTTGTATAACCACCTACGAATCAGGGGTGGCTTTCCTGAAATCACAATATTTGTACGGTCTAAGTTTAAGTTAAACTCTACCGTATTTGTGAGATTTCCAAAATTGGTTGTGTGTAAGGCATTAGGTGTGTATGTTATCGATCCGGTGGTACCGACACCATAATGATAAATCTTAGGTTTCTCGCAAGGCCCGCAAGGCGTGAAGTCTAAATCCAATTTAAGTTGCTCGGTTAGAGGCCAAAAGAATTCTATTTCGATTTGCTTTGGATCTGCTCTTGATTGCTCTGGCCAAACCGGAAATATACTGGATTCGTTGAGTATGTTTGAAGTATCCATGGTGTGCTAGGAAGCGCCGGAAATCGCTGAAAACGCCTTAGCTTAACTGAGAAGAAAAGGAAGCTTTAGTTTTGTACTCGTTGATACGCATTTCGAGAACCGAAGCTGCGGTGTTGAAATGACCGGTGCCTTCTGTTTCGGGTCTGTAGAACTCGGTAAGTAGTACGTTTCGTTCGTTCTCTAGTACTTCAATAATATTAGAGATTTGGTTTTGGTCGTTCATGATATTTGTCCTCATCAAGTAGTTTGTTCATAAGATAGGTCATACGGGATTTCCATTGCTCGGCGTCCTCAAGATAGTCAAATCCTGGTGACAACATAATCGATTCATCAAGTTCGTCCACATAGTAATATGAACCTTTCTTTTCATCGATTATCAGCTTCATAGAACCCATACCCATTGATATCCATTATACACACGTTCTTTGCCTAGAGCAAGCATAAATTGGTGTACATAACCACCTTTACCGATATCACCAAAGTTGTCATCAACACAAATCATGGTGCCTTCTCGGAGCGATGGCATGATGGCAGTCAATTCTAGGATATGGTGTAGTGAAGAAGGATGTGGATCGTTCATATCAAAGTCATAAGAATCTAGATACAACAAATCAATTTTTCGTCCTGTTTCTGTCCATTCTTTGTTCTTCTGGTGTAGAAAGGCCACAGAATCGGAACAAACCAGGTTTGAGTTATCACAGTACTTCTTAGCAAATTCAATATTGTCCGGATTGATGTCAACGGACCAGAACTCACCTTTGATCTTTGAGAATTCATTAAAGATGAGTGATGACATACCATCACCTTCAAAGTTGTTCTCCATTCTAGCACAACCAGTTTCAACAATCAAAGGATTGTCAATTTGACCGATGTGTTGCAACATCATCAGAAATGATGGCACTCTCTTGCCAAGTTTTGGCAACATTTCATTAATTTTGTCTATGTGTTGGTTTTTATCAGAATTCGTCATTTGGATATGGAATCTCCGGTCTGTTAATTATGGTAAGTTGTCCTTCTGCACCTTTAAGTAAACAGGCTGGATAAGTTGAACACCTAGGAACAACAACTTGTTCACCTTCTTCTTTAAAGATGTTTGACCATGTTTTCAATTTCATCATTTTTTCGTTTTTGGCAGCCATTACAGCAGACTCACTAACGATACCAGATTCTATCAAAAGGTCAATCATACACATTAAGTCACCAACTTCTTCTTCTAGTCGTTCACGGTTCGTTTCACCTTTATGTGAATCGTCCATGCCAAACCTAAAAACTTTACTGATGGCTTGTGTAACTTCTGCACACTCCTCTTGAGTAATCAAAAGTATTTCATTAATCTTCTTGTTCATTGTCTAAAAATTGAATAACGGGTAAATGATCACAAATCTTTTTCATTGCTTCGGTTCTCTTTTCTGAAATAACCGTACAATAGTAAATTCCATCTATAATGATAACTTTAAAAGGAAGTTCTCCTAGAGCAATGCAACAAGATTCATCAACGACACATCTTATATTCCAAAATTTTAATTCACGACAACTTTTCATCAAGTTATCAAAAATCTTTTTGGGATCTAAAAATTCGTCAAATGTATCAGACATTTTCCATCAGTAGAGTTGGACCTGAATCTTTGCCTTCGAAAATATATTTTTCTGCCAAGACTGCTGCTTCTTCATATACTGATACGGACTCTTTACCCAATAATTTTTTATCTAGATAGTAATGAACAGTATATGTGTAATTTTCTCGCATGATATTAAAATTACGCATCACAACGGCTTCTTTATCGCCGTTCATAAATTTCGAAATTTCCATTTTATTCTCCGTTTATAAAATCAGAAATAAATTCTGTTGCTTCTTGTTCTGTTGCAAAAGTTTTGGTTGATAAAGGAATTCCCGGAAGATTGGGAATTACTTTGACTTCACCATAGTTTACTTTCCAAATATTGTCACCTTCAAAAAGAAAAGCTACGGTTTCTCCACCATTACCAAAAAAAGTTGCTAACTCTTTCATGCTATCATTCCTATAAATCTATTCAAAACTGTACGATTGGCCAAGCGACCTTCTGTATATTTACTGAAGGCCGACACAAGACCTCTAGTTGTTGCATTTTCTTTCACTTCAAAAGCAACCTCATCTTCTGTATCTAGGCCATCTGCACGGAGCAAATAGTACTCATCATATCCAGCAGAAGTAACTACCATACACTTTTCTTTTCGAAATGTTTGTTTTAACCTAGACATATCAAAAACGTTTGGAAAAAAGTTTCTAGATTCTCTACCAAATTCACGACCGGACATGATATAGAATCCAACAACATTACATCCTGTTCTGGCTTTTAACATTTTGATATAGTGTGATGTTAAAGGCCGTCCCGTATCATGTGTACAGAATTCTTGTTGCTTAGTTACAGGATCAACAATAACTAATTTTTTGGTACTTCTATAGTTACTTGTAACTTCCGAATATTCATCACCCCATGTCGCTATCATCCGGCTTGGATTATTTGGATTTTTTATCCAAACCTGTGATACTGAATGTCCATCACCATCAGTTAAGAAAACTGTGTTTACAATCTGCAATTTATATTGTTTCTGAAAAGCAGGAACAATCTTCAAAGCGGCAATGATTGCTTCATTCAATGGAGTTCCGCCCAAATTTAACCAAAATGGTCTGTAACCTCGGTGAGATATAAACATCCGAACCAATGCTGAACCAGCATAAGTGAATTCTGAAGCACTCATTTTACTTGAAAAAAGATTCATCAAATTAAAAGCACAAACTTGTAAGTCGCCAGCAATTTCATTTGGTCGGTATACATCATCATAGTCTGAACTAAAAGCATATACTTCGAAAGGAATATTTACTTTTTTACAGAACATAACTAAATTGATTAATTGTTTAATTGTGTTTCCCATATGGTCGTGCATGGAACCTGACCAATCAAGGAACATAATCAGTCCATGTGATTTACCATCAGGAACAATCGTCATCTTTTTAAAGATATCTTCAGCAAATTTATATGAATAGATTTTATTCATGTTCAACTCACCGGTTTTGGATTCTGAAGCACGTTTTAGTTGTTCGGCATTTTTGCGTAATTCAAATTCTTTGGCCAAATAACCAACAACTTTTTTTGCATCATTACGAATTTTTAAAAATTCTTTTGTATCTATGCCTTTGTGGTCAAGTCCTTGTCCTTCAACCCACAAACGATATTTTTTCCAAATAGTTTTATGATTAACGATCAATTTATCCAGATTCATATCTGGAATATTTCCGTAATAATAATTTACAGGATCGCTAGCAAATAATTTGGTTTCGTTTTTACGATAAGCTTCATCGGTATGTGATACATAATCATCGTTTTGAGATTTTTCCTGATCTTTCTGTTTAGATCCTTTAGCCTCATCTGGATGATTGCTATCATCTTCGGTTTCGTCCATTTCATCTAAATCATCAAACATATCAGTATCGGAATCCTGCGGCGACCAGTCATCATCACCATCATCTATTTCATCATAATCTTCATCTGGATCATTAGAAGTGTTTTTCTTTTTTTCTTCTTTTTCTTTCTTCATGTAGTCCATGATTTCTTTAGCCAAATCGATCACATCATCATATGTTTCTGTTGACTCGATTTTTTCAAGAAGAACTTTTTCTTCTTCGTTGAATTTAATACCTTGTGCAGCACCACCTTTAGTATAGAGGTTTATGCGGTCAAGGAAATTCAGATCATTTAAGTCGATATCTTTTGTACCAAAGAAATCTTTTTCAATCAATTCACGATAACCTTTGACAAACGATAGTCGGAGTCCAGGATATTTGTTTTTTATTTTTCTCTCAATACGAACATCTTCTAGAACGTTCATAATTGACATTGGGATTTTCATTTCCCAAGCCCTTTTCATGCCTTCGGCAGGAGTTTCTAGGGCGTGGCCAACTTCGTGACCCATGAACAGGTCGTACAAATAACCTGAAATATTTTTATCTAAGATCGGAACAGTCAAAACACGCTTTACAACATCAAATGAAGCTGTATTTACTTTTCTTTGTTCTACAACCAGATTTTCGGTTGCCATTAATTTTGCAAGAAGCGATTTAGATTGAATAATTTCCATGTTTTCTCCGAGGTAATACAAGTATTATCTCATAGTTCCAGATCAAGGTCAAGTGTTTTTTTAAGGCTGTTGTTTTTCTACAACATCCAGAACTTCTTTAATTAAAATGCTGCCATTTTCCATAACGGAAATATCCAGTTTTGTGCCTTCTTTCCATCCATAAATTTCTAAAATTTCTGGAGGTATCGTTAAAATGCCGTCTCCGCTTCCGTCATCAGCATCTTCTATTTTTGCATAAAAAATTTGTTCTGTCATTGGTACATTTCTTTCATTTTTAAGTATTCGGACTGATCACTTTCAAATTGTGACATAACTGCCCATTGTCTCATAACGATATCTAGGCGTTTCCAATCAGGAATTTCACTATCGTCAGATTTGGCATTCAACCAAAGATTATATTTTTCTACTTTTGTGTTAGTTTGTTGATTATTCATGTGTTTGACCTTCTGTTTTATCGAAAAAATGAAAAGAAATTGAATTTGCCAACTCACTGGCAAGCTTGGGGTTAAATTTTACTAGGAAATGAGCAACATCATCAACTGGAACATGACGTAAATTGAACATAATTTCATCAATACCACGTAGAATTTGCGTTTCTTCGTGCGGAGCGTACATTTTTAAATATTCCTTTCAAATAATTTCATTTTTTCTGCCAAAACCGGCAGGATTCATACCAGGAGAAACATAAACATAATTACTTTTATGTAAAGGCGCTACACAAGCGTTAATTTCATCAATTTTCGCTCTTTCTTCCTTTGACATTTTGTGATAATCCTTCATAATTCCAACTTTCGTTAGTGTTCCTGTATATCCTGTATCCAAAGACGGATAATGAGGCGTTTCACGGCGTACAAACGTACTAGGTGAAGGAATTACTTTGGAATTTGCTTTAGGTTTAGTTTTTGAAAAGTTGGTAGACATGTTCATAACAGAAGCCAACCACTCATCGTGCTGTTTTTTAACAGCTTTTGGAACTTTACGTTTTTTGGATTTTTGAATGTGTCCATAAACAATCATATTTTGATTCTCCAGTCAAGAGATATCATTATGACACACATTTTGAGCTTTGTCAAGCGGATTTTGGTATTTGTTGCGAAAAAACAACAAATTCGTACCATATCGGACTATTGACTAGTTGAAAAAAACGCACCACCGTTGATCCTGGTGCGTCATTTTTTTGAAAAATTAAATTAAAAATGAAAAGGACATTTTTTACGATCTTTTTCATCAGTCAATTTTTTTATTGTACTGTATATATTAATATATTTTATCATTCTATCAGACATTTGTTCTATCTCTTGTTCAGATACCAAATGATTTTTAATTACTAATCTTTTTTCAGTATGTGGTGTTATTAACACCAAAGGTTGAAGAAATTCGATCATGACCGTTTTTGGTGATTTTCGAAATAATAAATTTATATTTGTTGAGTTTTGATATTTGTAAGAAACAACACCATCCATAAGAATAAAATCTATGGGATTTTCAAAATTGTACATTGGTTTTTGCCAAGAAAAATTAATGTCATGTTTACATTTAAACATCCAAGGAGAACCTATTTTTGTGTGATGGAAATTTTTTAAAAAACCCTCCCTTTGTTTATAAGAATGAGAATCAAATTTAACAGACTTACTTGCGGATCCACATTTTATTTCTGTTTCGGTTACATTAAACAAAATATCTTCCCAACATGGAATTATAATTGAATTTTTATATAATGATATAAGTCCGGTGCAGGTTTTCATTGTTGGTAAAGGTACATGATTGTTTTCCAAAAACAATTCTTTAGGTAATTTTTTCCACCATTCCGGAAAAAATTTATTTGAATATTGAATAGGAGCAAAGTCATATACCTTTTTACTTGAAGTGAGACAATCTAAATGTAAGGTAGTTGGTTTTATAAAAATATCAAACATGATTTAATCTTTTTTAATGACTTCTTTTTTTGGATTTTGTTTCATAAGAAGATCCATACATGAATTCTTCTTCTTCATACATTTTTAATAGTTTTTTAACTTCGGCGTGCTCACCTTTGCGTTTACGGTTATTCAACGCATTCCTACTAAATTCGTAATCATCGTTGTAATCTTTTTGTTTACGGAATTTACCGACAAACTTCGTCACTTTCTTTTCTCCTACTTCATGGTTTCGAAATTGATGCCACGTATTTTTGTTTCGGGCATATTGAACATATCGTCTTGCGATATATAAGTTATATCAGCATTCGGATAACAGAATTTTACTAATTTGAGTAACTGACAGACCGTTCCATCAGAATCATTGAATTGGAATACTTCATCGACACATTTTAAATTACTGACTATTTGACTACGTTCAAAATAGTTTTGAGTGAATCCACCACGGGCATAGGTCATCCACCAATTTGAATGTATGCCCACAATTAACCAATTGCCTTTCTCACGGCATCTTTGTAGATAACGTAATTCATCATATGTTAAAGGATCAAATTCACCACTTGTTACTATTAATTTATCTTTGTTAGCCATTAAGGTAAAAGATTTGGAAAGGCCTCTTTGACAAATTTATAATCCAGACCTTTAACACTTTGGTCTTTTTTGAAGATACCAATAATCACTTCAGCTTCTCTAGGTTCGATTGATTCCAATAGTTGTATTAATAACTCATTTTGTTTCTTGGGAGATAAAGATTCTGCAACTTCGTTTCCACTTTGAAACAAATATAGTTTCCTAATTTCTGTGGATAGTTGGCAGCGTGATAACCCAGGAGCTACGTCCATAGGAATCTTATAGTTTTCCGGCATTTCATTTATTTTCCATTTGTAATCTGGATGAAATGTGTATTGTAGTACTTCAACTAAAGTTTTTGACAGGTTTTTTTCAATTACTGTCAATCTTTCTTTTTTATTTTTTGCTTCTTCAAATTCATCAAACACTTCATAGATATTTTTCATTAGAATTCCTCAATCACTTCCATTAGGTTTTTTAGTTTGTTTTCGATAAAGTAATTTAACATCCGTTGTTTAGATGCAGGTTTAACTTCATTATAGTTATTTATAATTTTCTGTTTAATTTCAGATGGAATCATCCTTAGATCAATTAAGGTTTCGTTTCGTGAGAATCCTGTGATTGCTGATTCATCGCCCCATTTGTCGGTTGACTCATTTAGGTATTTTTCAATTATTTTTTGTGTGATTGGTTTTTGTCTAAGTTCACGCACAAAACAATCTGACGGTGAAAAAATGTTTGGTATACCGTCACCTTTATCACCACGAATAATCTTCTCTTTTAATTCTAAAAGAGGCTCGATAGACTTAATGTACTTCTTCTGTGATGGATTGTATTGTTTAACATTTTCACCATACATCTGTAGTTGTAGGAAGTCACCGTCACTAGAAAGAATTAAAATCTTTTCGTGTGGCGCATAGATTGGTACTAATGTACCAATGATATCGTCAGCTTCTGCACCTTCAACATCGATAACCTTGTAGGGAAAATTTTCTTTCAGTTCCAACTTGAATTTTGCTAACATATCAAAAATCATATGCCAATCTAGGTCGGATTTTTCACGGTTCTTCTTTCGGCTTGCTTTATAGAAAGGAAAGAATTCTTTGCGCCAGTATTTCCTGTTGTCACAACAAAGAACTATATCACCATAGTCCTTGCGGAAATTTCTAACGTGCATCCGGATAATGTTTAGAATCATATGGCGAACTAAGCTTTCTTCAAGCTTCACACCCTTTTGATTCGAAATCTGTGCCATCAGGCCAGATAATAGTACCTGATTTAAATCTACCAGAATCATAACAAACTTTCAATAGTTTCTAAAGATTCAATTCTAACACACTTTTTTGATGGTGTCAACCAGCCTTTGTATGATTGGTTCGGAAGTGGTAGTTGTTCTTGCGATTACGCCATAAAAACCTACAGGAATTAGTCCGGAGATGTATTCCCAAGGATCAGCAAGTATACCATTAAAACAATCCACATCACAGAATTTTTTCTTATCTGTTGGATGATCCTTATACAAGACTATATGATACTGTGGACCAATAGCGCTGCCTCCGACTGGTGTTCCCGGATCTTTATATTTTTCACCTGTAATAGATAATGACTCACCATTATCGTTTGAAGTGAAACTCAGGAAATCAAAATCCTGATTATCATTCTTTAGTTTCACTAAGAAGTCTAGCATTATAATCCTTAATATGCGATTTTCTAACTCTAACCATAATCCACGTATTGTAGTAATCTTCTCTTTCCATAACACAATTTAAAAATTGTTCTTTGGCTTCGAGATAACTACACTCACCTCTAGATTTACAAAGGTGTATTATTTTTCTTTGGAACTTTTCTTGTCCTAATGATAACACATCTTTAGCAAGATCGGCACTACTTCCGTAATAAGTTTGCCAATCACTTGGAACTTTAATACGCTTCTTTTTACCTTTTACTTGTTTTGTTTTAGATGAATGAAATAGTTTTTTACCAATGTATTTTCTATTATTTTCAAGATTTGTTATTTCATATACAAATCCTAAATTATCACCAATCAAGTCTTCCGTAAATTCTTTATCGTTATATGTCCAGTTTAATCCCATCGGTTTTCATCTTCTGGATCATCATCTTCTTCTACATATTCTTCTGATAATTCATCGATGGTCTCACCACAAAATGGACAATATTCCGGAAATTCTTCGGACACCAATTCTTCCATGAATTCTATACTATACGTTGATTCACAATTCGAACAGTCTCCAGTCATAGATTTGTTTGTCATTTTTTTCTTTCTTGTGTACTAAATTTGTCACATTAAAAATCTTTTAATAAAAATCCTATTCTGTTTCCAGCTGGACTAGAATAAAACTCGTCTTGCCAAATCGGTATAATAGTGTTGGCATTGTGGTTAGCGAAATCATCATTATATCTAAAGTGAACTTCTATTACTTTATCACCTATGACTTCTGCATTGAACCACTCATATTTATCTGCAACATCTTGTAATATTTTAGGCAATTTAAACTCATAATCTATTTTTGTCCAACGATTAAATTTATTCAATTTTGTCGGATTATCTCTAAATCCTTCAACAGATAAAACTTGTTTACCCCAATAATAATCAAAACTAAAATGACGACCAGAAAATAATTCACACCAAAAATAACCATCTGGAATTGAATCTGAATCCAGATATTCAATTTTTGCACCTACAGACATCATCTTTAAATTTATTATAGGTCTTACTATATAATATTCAGGAATTGGCGGAGCTATTCCAGCAGGACCACAAATATAACCTAACTTTTTCGATAAAATTAATTTGTCAAAGCACCAAAGATCATTTGAATTGATTTTATCAAATATATCCTTATCGCCAATTTGAGGCAACACATTCATATTATTTACGCAGCTTTACCCCAAACTTCACCCCAATTTCCGGTTAAAGCACCTTTCGCATAGTCGGTTGCTCTATTCTCAAAGAAATTGGTATGTGTTGGTGCATTAATCATTTCTTCAACCCAAGGTAACGGGTTGCGTTTTACTTTATTGATACCTTTTAACCCAAGGCTAATCAGTCGGCGGTCAGCAATATAACGAATGTATTGTTTAACATCAGCAGAACTCAAACCTTCCATTTCACCCATACCGAAAGCTAGATCAATAAATTTATCTTCTAGTTGAACCATTTTTTCAGCTATTGTGTATATCTTACTTTTTAGTTCATCGTTCCAAATTTCTTTATTTTCTTCTATGTATGTCCTGAACAATTTAATCATTGCCTCAGCGTGTTGAGTTTCATCTACAATAGACCATGTAACAATTTGGCCCATGCCTTTCATTTTTCCTGTGCGTGGAAAGTTTAATAACATAATGAATGATGAGAATAATTGCATACCTTCCGTAAATGCTGAGAATACAGCAATGTGTGCTGCGGTATTTTCTTTCGTTGTATTTTTGCTGGCAATGTCCATAACATAATCATGTTTCTCCTTCATTTCAGCATACTCCATGAATTCATTGTATGTTGTTTCGGGTAAACCAAGTGTTTCAATCAAATGTGAATAAGCAGCAATATGCAAAGCTTCACGAGCAGCAAAACCAGCCAACATCATCCGTATTTCTGGTTGAGGAAAATAAGGCAAATAATTATTGACGTAACCACCAGCAACATCAATATCGCCTTGTGTAAAGAAACGAAAGATGTTTGTTAAAAATTGTTTTTCTTCATTTGTTAATTTCTTTTTCCAATCTTTAACATCTTCAGCCATTGGAACTTCTGTATGAAGCCAATGTGATTGTTCATGTTTTAACCAAGCATCGTATGCCCATGGATAGTTGAAAGGTTTAAAGTATGTGCGTTCGTCTGTTAAAGTTAACTTTTTTTTACTGATCATTTAATGAATTCCTCTATTTGATCGGCCATAAGTACACCAGTTTTACGTTTGATTTCTACACCATCTTCTAATAAAATCATAGTAGGTACTCCACGTACATCATAACTAATCGTTTTTGCACTATCTTCTTCAATATCAATATTGATTAGTTCAACATCACCAAGATCGACATGTTTAAAATTGTTAGCCAATGATTTGCAAGGACCACACCATGTTGCTGAAAATTTTAGTAATTGTTTCATTTTTTAATTCCTATATCTAATTCATAATCTCGTTTTAAATCTTTATCTATTAATTCTCCACGCATCAAATAATATGGAGATTTTCTATAGATCCATAAATCGTGTATTGGATCCGTAACAATTTTCAAACACCAAACAAATGCAACTTTAAAACTTTGATTCATCGTTAATTGAATCATTCTGAATAGAATGGCAGAAATTCCCAACCAGAACCAACCAATACCAAGTCGATTTAAAAATGTTTCTGTATTTTGATCCGGAACCATGTAATTCATAAATGCAAAATCAAAATATGCAAGAATAGGTATCAAAACAAACAGACCCATCAAAACCCGTTTACGATTTAAATTGTAACCTATTTTAATTTCTTCTTTGTATTCTTGTGTAACTTTATTATATTCATCATAACTTTTAGGTTCAAAAATAAAATGACCGATTTGTCGTGATGTCATTGATATTAACCAAGCAATATAAGCACTTACAATAGGATCAATAAACAAATAAACATATGCAATCAAAAATGATGATGCACTAATTAAATGTAATAACTGGTTGATTCTACTGTGGTGATAATATCGATGATCGTCCCATCTTTGTTGTCTTAACGTTTCTATAATTTCTTTAAACATTTTTATCCTTCGCAAGCTATACAGTCATTTCCTTGAGCAATTTGAATCATATCTAATTCTTTAATAATTTCTCTTTCAACTCTCTTAGATACTTTATCAGCTTTAGCTAATTTTTCACTACGGCAATAGTATAAAGTTTTTAATCCTTTTTTCCATGCCATAAAATGAATTGCATGTATGTATTTAATATTTGAATCTGGTCTGAAAAACAAGTTCAATGATTGTGCTTGATCAATATATTCTTGTCTATCTGCAGCCAAATCAATTACCCAACGTTGATCAATTTCCATAGATGTTTTAAACACGGCTTTTGTGGTTTCATCCATCCAGTCTAAGTGTTGTACAGATCCATCATTAGCAATAATACTACGCCATATATCATCATATTCTTGTTCTCCTTTTGGTGTTAGTGGTGATCCATCGGGTGAAAGATGATTCCTAATAACTTTATCCAACCAACGATTCTTGTTTAGGTGAGAACCCGATAAAGTATCTTGGCGATAAGCATTGGCACGATAAGGTTCAACGCTAGGAGAAGTATTGCCCATGATAATGGAAGAAGAAGCATTGGGAGCAATAGCCATAAGATGACTAAACCGGAAACCAGTGCCAATTGCATCAGGCGCTTCGCCTCGTTCCATCCCCAATATTTTATTTGCATCATCTAAACCTTTTCTTATATGTTTAAAAATTCTATTGTTGACGACCTTGGCCATAACACCCTCAAAAGGAATATTGTTACGCTGTAAATAAGCATGGAACCCAAGAGCACCGACACCAATAGAACGTTCTTTTTCGGCACTATACTTTGCACGACTAATAACATCAGGAGCATTAGCAATGAAGTAATTAAGGACATTATCAAGCATTTCGGCAACGTCTTTAAGAAATAAATTGTTAGACTCCCATTCATCATATTTCTCCAAATTTAATGAGGATAGGCAACAGACAGCTGTTCTTTCTTCATTTGTCGGTAAAATTATTTCCGAACAGAGGTTTGATTGATTGACCTTTAATCCTTTTTCTTTTAACCAATACGGAAGTTTTTTATTACTTGTATCGATGTAATGTATATATGGTTCTCCAGTGTGCATACGCAATTCTAGAATTTCTTGCCACAAACGTTTGGCTGAGACAACTTCTCTAAGTTCTCCGGAGTGAGGATCTTTTAATTGCCAATCATCATTTGCTTCCGGTTCCAACATGCAATTTTCAATGATTTTCATAAAATCGTCGGTGATGTTGATACCGTGGTGAAGGTTCAGACAACGAACATTTGGATCTCCAGTGGGTTTACGCATTTCTAGAAAAGATATGATGTCTGGATGATCAATATCGAGATAAGCAGCATAACTACCACGGCGGGTTCGGCCTTGACGATATGCCAAACTGGAAGCATCATAAATTTTGAGGTGAGGCATAACGCCAGTAGATTTATCGTCAGCTGAACGAATGCCAAAGCCGATACCAACACCGCCACCCAACATACTAAGCCAATTTGTTTCTGATAGGTTATCGACTAGTCCTTCAGCAGTATCTTCGATATAATTAAGGAAACATGATATAGGCATACCACGCTTAGAGCGACCAAAAGAAAGAATGGGAGTGCTGTAAGATAACCAATGCTTACTAGAATATTCGTATAATCTTTGTGCGTGTTGTTCATCTGTTGAAAAGGCCTTTGATACATATGCAAATCTGTGTTGTGGACTTTGTTCATCATCTCTCATGTAACTTTCTTTTAATCTTTTAATTCCCAGATCGTCAAAGAGTTTGTCTCTTTCCAAATCGATTTTTATACCTAGATATTCCATCATACTTTTTTTGCCTTATTGTTATTTTAAAAATTCTTTGATCATCGGAAAAATTGGCTCAATCGCATCAGCGCAGGCAAGAGCCACTTTACGATGTTCTTTTTGTGTTTCAATTCCACTCCGTAGTTGTATATAGTGAACCCACGACCGAAGCGTTCCGTTCATATACATTCTAGATACTGTCATGCCCTCTGGCAATACAGCTCTCGCTTGTTCCTTAGCAATGCCATTTGATATTGCCCAATTATAAACATGATCTATTGTTCTAAGTACATCTTGTTGATGCCATTTCCATTCTTCTAACAATGTTTGTTCTTTCATTGTAGTACCAGGAATTTCAATAGAATTTTGTCTATTTTTGGTATCTTGCAAACGTGCTTCTCTCATCACAAAAGAAAGTTCGGATGTCGGATCAGCATAACGTTGTGAAAATTCCTGAAAAGAAAAAGAACGGTGTCTTAAAATTTGTCTTGCAATATCACGGGTAGTTTCTATCTCTAAACACACGTTCACCATTTCAAGTGGTGACCAATGTTCATGTTTAATCAAATAACGCACCAACTTTTCAGCTGTGTCATTGTTATTTTGATTTGATGGATTTGAAACTCGAGCTGCATAGGCAATTTGTTCCAATACGGTCATTCCGTTTTGTGTATTTGAATAACTAAACAGTTCAACTTTCATTTAGTTTTCTCCATAGTGTATTCAAAGTCTCATTGTGAACACCATCTTTATTTGTACGCATAAGTTTTGCAAATTCAATATACATTAAATCTTTATTTTCCATATTTAATTTGTTGTGATAATCATATACTAATTGTTCAGCAGATTCACCAATTAAATCTTTAACAGTTTGTCGCTCAATATTTGGATAAGTGTACACAGCATGATATAGTGCAGCTAGACACACATCTTTACTCTGTAATCTTTCATCCAAAGCAATAGACATTTTAAATGAAACATAAAATAGTCTAGGATCATTTAATGTCAACTTATGAATAAAATCAACTTCTTTAGTTTGAATATTATAATCGATAGTTTTAAACACTAAAACCTTTCTTAATTCAGCACAAGCTCTTGTGAGTGGTCTTGCAGCATGAAGTTTATTCGAATCAAAAATCAATACTCTATTCTTCTTAGGCAATACAGATTTTTCGATTTCTCCAGATTCATCTAGTATAACAGTCTCTCCTGCCCAATCAGCATCCCATTTATCATTCAAATAAACTATAACTGTTTCTGTCAAAACTCCTTGACCATATCTTTCTGAAATCCATCCATCATCCCTATGAAAATAGGCATCAGTTCCATAAGTGTAACCGTTGACGTAGGCTCTTAATAATTTTCTACGACCAATTTTTGACTGGACAATATTCCAAATTGTTTCAACCTCAGGATGTTTTTTAATAAAAGGCAATTTTGCATTATCAAATACAAATTGTTTATTGGATTTTAATACAACTTTATTCCAATGACCAAAGTCATATTGTTTTTTTGTTTCGGATTTCCAACCATAAGTCAATCCACTCTCAACATATTTTCTATCAAATTCTCTAACCAAGTATTCTAACTCCGGTAGATCATATACTGTAGTTTCCATATTACACCTTCTTCCAATTAATAAATTCAAATTTTGCTCTCAAATTAATGAAGGTATTTTTATCTATAATATCTTGAATTTCGTCAGGTGAGAATCCATTCAATACCATATCATTAATATCTTTTTCAACAATCATTTCTGGCCAAATAACAACATTAAAATGATTGTCGATGGCATGTTCCATCTGTTTCACTATTTCCTTGTTGCGGGGTTCGTTATCAAAGATTAAAACTACCTTAGACTTATCCAGTGTGTCCGCAATCGATTCCAAATTAGAGTCTGCTGTTGCAACGGCGTTTTCCAAAAACATAGAATCGATAGGACCTTCAACTACATAAATTCTAGAAATTTCTGGATTCAGTCTGTCTAATCCATAAATCTTTTTGTTATCATCATGTAATTTAATTGTTATATATCTGAGTTTGGATTCACCCAATGATCTACCTTGAATCGCTATAAGTTTTTTGTCTTTATCGTAGAATGGTATTACAAGACGTTTATCATTTTTATGTAGGTTGTCTTTTTCAATTCCCAAACTCTGCACAAAGTCTGCAAAATCTTCTGCGTAGTATAACTGTGTTTGTAAGTTTTGAGGAATCTTTCTTTGTTGCACATAGACCTTGGCAAAATGTGCTTCTGGTAGAGAATCAATTGACGGAAGCTGTAAAGATTCTTTGAATACTGGTTTGGATGTTTTAACTTCTTCGAATTCAGGCTTCTCAAAGTTACTATGGCCAGATTCCCCGTTTTTGTATCTCTCTAGTTGATATTCTTGCACAAGGGAAGGATCCACTTGCTTCAGAAAATTGAAGAATGTGGTAGACACGCCGCAATTATGACACATATAGAAATAGTCATTCTTTTTGCGATACACGTATCCACGGCATTTGGTTTTATTTTTCTGTGAGTCGCCACAGAGCGGACACCTGAAATTGTAGAGATCATCCTTTTTTTGGGAAAATCTCGGCAATTTGGGCGAAAGTTGTAACAGGAAATTCCTGTCGATGAAAACACTCATAACACATCAATTCAAACGGAGAAAATTATTTAAAAAATACTGTGTCCAATTTTATATGGGAAACCAACCAAGACAGAACAAGTACACCACCGGCAATCATCCACTTCCATTGTAGAAGTTTATCTAGTTGTTCTTTTTCTTGCGAGTTATGGTTAGACATTTCTTTTCTAAGAAATTTAAATTCTTCCATAATTTTTTCATTTTGTTCGGACAATTTATCGAGAACAATATCAATTCTGCTGTGCAGTTCTTTGATATCTGCGTCCGTTTCCCTTCTTCTGATGTCCATGTCGGTATATACTTTCGATATGTGTCTGTCGTGTTGATCCACAAGTTTTTCGATAACTTGATCCATTTTATTACATAATGCTGATAATGTCAACACTTGAGTCTTTAAAACACCAATGTCCACTTTAACATCTTCGTCTGCCATTTTATTTCTTCTTGTCTTTTTTATCGGGTACTTTGGTACCATCAAATTTCTTGTGGATTTTTACATTTTTGCAAACTTCTTTACCTTTTGCATTAGTCTTACATACCTTTTTTGTTTCGGCAGCATAAACGGATGTTTGGTAACCAACTAAAGACCAGATTAAGATGTTTAAAACGATTAAGATTTTTTTCATTGTTCTACTTTCAGATAGCAGGTTGATTTGATGGAGTTGGTCCTAGTGGTGTAGGTGAACTCATTGGCATACTGATTGGCTTTGGTGCCGGTGCCGGTATTGATTCAGATACAGCAGTCGAAACAGTTGTTGCACCACCTAATTTTTCTTGGGTTCTACCCCAAGCAGCAATACCAAGAACAGCACCCATAGCAAGGTGAAACAGTCCAGCACCTTGTAATGTTAGTGGACTCCATTGTGTGATGGATTGATGTGTAAACACCTGCAACAAACTCCACAATATTGGAAATACACCCATGTCCAAAGTACAAATAATCATGTACATCCAACCCATGGCTGGACGCCACTTCTTTTGCATCCAATCTTCTTCTTTTTTTACTTCAGACATTTTTTTCTCCTTAACCCTTTATAGAATATTTGTATTTTTGTTCTTTGTCTGTGGGATCAACAAGCCACATTTTACCTTCATCATCAACTATTCTTTTCCAAGGACCATCATAACCACCGTTAAGCATTTGTTTGTGTCTGATACATTTTTGACATTCACAATCAGGTTGACCTGGACCACCTGGACGATTAAATTCTCTACAATAATTAATTAGAGGTTTAATTTCGTCAGGAATCAAATTCCAGGATTCTCTTTTTGTTAAGTGACCCAACGGATTATGAAATTTAATGTTTGGATGTAATATTTCAAAACATTTATTCCAATCATCTCTCAATTTTCTATTTGGCCAATTTAAAGCGTATTCCTCATCAGTTTGACCGTCCCAGACTTCTTTTAAACTTTCAGATTTAATTCTAGCCCAATGATTAGCAATTTCATAAATGTGATTTATCTGATGAACTCCAACTCCCTTTTCAATTTCCATAGCCGGAACATGCATCGGATTAAAATGAATGTGTCGATTAAAATATTTAGCTATTTTTAAAACTTTTTTCTTGTCAACATCTGAAAACCAATTATATTGTTGATATGGGGGATCTATGATTGTAACTATGATATCATCAGGTGTAGATAGTGTTAATAAAGCAGTACTTTCAACTCCCCCACTAAAAAAAATCAATCTTCTTTCCATAATAAAATTCCTTTTTTTATATTACGATAGGTATCCAAAGCCAAACGGCTTGACTCATTAATACTGCACCCAAAATACCAACACCAATACTTGCATGGTATAATCTATTATTAACTGCCAAAATACTAGCGGTAAGTAACACGATAGCGATTTGAAATAAGCTGCCCGCATAAGTATACCACGGACTACGTGATTTGGCAACAGCTCTTTCGGACTCTAATTTTCTGGCTTTTGCCATTAAATCTTTTTTGCCTTCATTCGGCTCATTATCGTAACGATCAATCTTAGCCTTTAGAAATTCTGCCTTTTTTGTATCTTTGGCTCTAATAGCATCATCATATGCCATTTCGGCAAGGGTTTGTTTGATAGATTTTGCCTGGTAAAATGCCCAAGTGTTGTTTGCTTCAATGGTGTTATTCAATACCTTACTTGAATTACTTCCACCCATTAGGGTGTTGATAGCAAGTAATGCTGCTAGTATTGTAATAACCCAACCAGCTTTATCTTTTATTAGTGCTTCCCGCTCTGAGCGGGATAATGGTTTATTATCTGCCATTTTGAATTCCAATTATTTTATATGGTAAAAAATATATTTCTAGTGAATACTGTATCCACATATCGAAAAAAATGTATGGACTATACATTATTTATTTGAAGTAATACTTCAGTCTTTTGAAAGTGGATTGTCCAGAGCCCTTTTAATCTTCGTATCAACTTCATTTCTCAAAGCACGAATTTCCGCTTGGTGTTCTTTTTGATTCTTAACCAATTCTTGTGTAACCTCTTTAACACTCTGATCACTATATCTTCTAACTTCTTTTAATGTTGTATCAGATTCTTTTTTTATTTCTTTGATTGCTTGATCTGTATCTCTTTGATTAGATTTTGTGGATCTCTCGATGTTTTCAACTACAGATTCAACTCTACGAACATCTTGTTTAAGATCGTTCTTAATGTTATTAGTATATTCAGTCATTTTGCTTGTGTTTGCATCCAATACTTCCATCTTTTTGTAGATTTCTGTTAAATCTGGAGAAACATATTCAGCAATTTTCTTTTTCATACTCTGATAATCTTTATAAACTTCAAATGCGCCATAGAGACCGCCAAGTGTTGATGATACAATAGTAAATGCAACCATTAATTTTGCAGGGGTAAATTCATAGCCACCAATGCTGATGACTGTATCTTTGCTAGCATACTTTTTAGTTGCAGCTTCCAATTCATCAATTTTTGCATTAACGTCTTTGATTTCTTCTGACATTTTATTTTTCCTTTTGATTTTCTTGTTGTGTTATTGTTGGTGGAGTGTCAATCGTTTTGGTTATTTTTCCAGCAGACCACCAACCCAATGCTGTAAAAAAACCAATAACAAAAGCTGTTGCTGCCATTTTATTTTCTTACCTCATATTGTGAATTTAACAATTCTTCATATTTTGAATTTGTTGTTCCAAATAAACCGATGTTTGCTCTACGATTATCAACGTTTTGTTGATTATTGTAAACTGTAAATGGTCGATACATTTTTCCATCAGGAACAATTGTTCTGTTGTATACGTCAAAACCTGGAGTAAAACCCATTGCCTGTATTACAATATTTTGAACAGCGACCTGTTGTTGCATACTTTCGGCTTGAGACATTTGATTAGCTAAGTCTTTCGATTTTTCAACAGCTTCTTTTTTAGCTGCAGCCTCTCTACGTTCTTGTAATTCTTGTCTCGCACTTTTAGGTTGATCTTTTTTATCTTGTTGAGATCCGCCTTGAGCATTTTGTTGACCACCTTCAGGTTTTTGATCTTGCTTCTTATCGTCTTGTTTTTGAGCGGTGGGAGTATTTTGTGGAGGTTGTGGAGATAATTGTACTACTGCTGCGGGAGATGATCCTGTTGCTGAAGTTGTTCTATTTTGTATAACAGAATCAACATTACTATTACCCGTTGGTGATACACCTGTTGATACTGAACCATCATTATTAATTGTAGTTGTAGGTACTGTCGTTGAAACTACGATATTCGAAGGATCGTTTGCTCTTGTTGCAGCAGTACTGGAAAGTGAGGAATTCACCGCTGAAGTAACTGATGAGTTTAATGGCACCAAATATTTTATAGCATATGCAGTATTATATCCTGCACATTCTTTGCTATATAAAGAATCTTTGATACATTGGTCGTTTAAATATGCTTGTGCATAACCAGGACAATCAGTTGCATATAATGGATTTAAACTACATTGTTGTGTTCTATATGCTTGTGCATAGCCACTACATGTAGTAGAATATAATGGATTCTGACTGCATTGTTGATTTAAATAGGCAGTTGCGTAACCCGGACAAGATTCGTTATATAACGCATTTAATCCACATTGTTGATTAAAATATGCTTGACTATATCCTGGACACGTAGGATCATACAATACATTTATTAAACATTGTTGTGATGTATATGCGGTCGTATAATTTGGACATGTAGGTGACGATAAAGGATTAATCATACACATATCAATTGCACCAATACCCGTACTCAATTGAGTGAGACCAGTAATATTAATTCCTGATGTGCTGAAGTAGTTTTGAGTAAATTCGCCTTTAGATGAATCGCCTATCGTACCGATGGTCACAGGATTTGCAGTTACCATAGCACCCGACCAACGCATATCTATACCACCCGTTGAATCAATCTTTAATTCAAAACTGCTCCTATTGTTGGGTCTACCGAACTGTTGAATACCATACCAACCATATGTCATAGTATTGGATGTTCCTAAGCTATAGTGATTATTTCCTTCAGCACCAATCAAATCAGTCCAAAGAGGCATAATAGAATAGTTGTATTGTGAACCCAATGTTGTTAGAGATAATGGCAGACCCTGACAACAAAAACTATTGTTGGAAGCGGAACGATTTGCACCAAACTGTACAGCTCCGTTACTGTACATGGTGGAATCAGTAAATGATTGTCCATAAAATGGAAATGTGAATGGCAAGGGCACATTGGCCCAACCATCATCGCCTAGGTTGTGCAACGTTGCTGCTGGATTATTCTTTATTTCTTGTAATGGTTGAGGATTAGCCATCACACTTAAAGAAAGTGGGCTACCAGGAATTGGTAATGAAATTATCTGAGCATTAGCACCAACACAAAAAAATGCCAGACATAACAAAAAGTTTTTCATTATTTACGATTTGTTACTACAGATTTTTCTTCTGAATTTTTTGGTTGACGAGAAGGATTTTGTTCCCACAATTCTCTCGCTTCAGTACCAATCTTACCATCGATTGGGCAAGGTGTTCCTGCGTTCATCATTGCAATGAAAACTCTTTCGTCTTGACACAAAGTTGCAACTGCGGCAACCTTCATCCCCATATCATATAGATTTTTAGATAGCTTGATTCTTTCACAATTCATATCTCTTGTGGTCGAACCAAACGACATACCCAAGATTTGTGTCTGAACTGCACCAGAAGCGCCAACAACACATAAATCGTTATTGATGGATGTAATTGTTGGTGCAACGGCTGTTGGAGGCGGAGATTTTACCGTTGTTGTTGAATTTGAATCACTATAACTTCTTGATGTGGAATCTGTTACGATTGCATCAGCATATGTGAATGTTGAGAATAGTAATAATGCGGCAGCGAATATTTTACCGTACTTTTTTGATTGCATTTTTTATAATTTCCCTTAGTAAGATTGTTCATAACATACTCCAAAGGTGCCATTTATAAAATTCGCAAAAAATTTATTTAAGAACTTAGTATTTCGATTGCATGATGATAGTGTTTCTCACGATCTTCCAGACCTAGATATCCGCCGTTGATGACCTTTGTCATACCTTTAATATCACCTACGTCTGCAAATTTATTTAGGTTATTGACTTCCCAAAACCAACAGGCGGATTGTGTCGCACCTTCAAAAGTTCCAAGATATGCAGGAACTTCTTCCAAATCCATCTCCAAACTTTCAGCAAAAGCTTGATAATTTGATTTTCCTGTTAATTGAATTAAACCTCTACCGCAAAATTTCCAACCATCACCAGTTTCTTCTGGTCCATTGCCCATACGATTTGCATATGCTCTGTTTGCAATCATTTCTGGTTTATGTGCATAATGATTTGCAGTATCAATATCATGGAAATATTTAGGCCAAACACGCATCAAAGATTCTGCTTTGTAATTTAAATTTTCTTGGAGTGCTGTAAAATTACCGGATTCGTGGCCACATTGCGCTAAGAAAGCTGCTATTCGTGCAACAGAATCGATTTCATATTCTGGTAATATTTTATCAAAAGCTTGATACCAATATTCAACATACTGGTTATTACCCATAATTTTTTTTAGTTTGTCTAATGTTAATTCCATTATTTTACTCCATTGAATATGTTTTTTTGTATATTATACCATTCAATCCATGCGTCAGTTTTTACTGCACATTCATAATATGTTGTATAGTTATTTGTAATCGTTTTCGATACATCACTAAGTTTTGATTCGTTTTCCAATTTCTCAAGTGTAGAACACTTTTGTAACAACCTTTCGGGTACATCAGGAAATTTCATCGAAACGGGAACAACTGTGGAACAACCTGATAACAGAACAATAAACAAACAGGCAATGTATTTCATTTTGGTGCCTCAGCTGCATCATTATGTGCTTTAATAAATTCTTTTGGTATCTCACATATACCACCTGGTGCAAATTTTGCATCATATTTTGTTACTTCTCTATCGACATATGTAACAATATCTTGACCTCTGCGTGTAATATATTCTGTTTTCTTAACTACTTTTTCAATAATTTTTACATTTTGCTTTGATGATTCTACTTGTGCGATAGATGCTTTCTTTTCCATTTCAGCAACTTTTTCTTTCCATGAAGCTTGATTTGATATCCCACCAATCATGTATGTTGCAAAAATAATTGCAACCATCGAAACTAATCTTATAGGTTCTTGAAATGTGTTTATAAAAGGTATAAATTTTACAACATAAGTCACCAAAAGACCTAATAGTCCAACAAAAAATATTGTATAGAATATCCAATCAGGCAACCAAGATAATAACCACATTAGACAGGCAACTTTCTTTTACCCATAGGCAAAATAATAGGATTCTTTTTCTTTAGATGAACACCAGGTTCACCGCCAGCACCACCAGAACCAGCAATAGCACCGGAACTTACTGCGTTAGTTGGTCCAGCAACAGCAACACCATCTTCTCTGACGCAGCTGCCTTTTTCGTATTCTTGTGTACCTTTTTTTCGCTTGAAACCTGACCAACAAGCTTCACGAAATTGTTTTAATGTTTTCATTAACAGTTCCATTTCCTCAAAGCCAATGCTTTGCGGGTTGGTTTGCCATTTGGTTTTTTCATTGGACCTTGCATTCCACCCATGCGAGCACAGAAAGATTTTCTGCGTTTAGCAGCTTTCGATCCAGGCTTTAATTTTGATGGTTTTGTTGTAACAGCCATAGATAACTTAGAACCTGGATGTTCTCTACGATAAGAAGCAATTCCTTTACGGTTCAATCCACCCTTAGGGTCTTTACCTGCTGATCTTTGCCATGCTGCGGTAGCTTCTATTAATTCTTCGTCAGTTATAGATTCGAGTTCTTCCCACAACATTTCTGAATCCATTCCATGTCTCTCAGCAACATGTTCAACAATATCTTCAATAGAATCAAATAATTCTTCTAAATCCATTAATACTGATTGTTCAAATTCTTCACTAACACTTTTCCAACCGCCGCCCATGGACTTGTATTTCTTCGAAGCCCATCCATTTGCATAAGCGGAAGGATAAACAGCAAATTTAGATTTAGCTGCGGCTTTTGCAGCAGCCCATTTTTCTGGACTAGTAGGAACATTTTTTTCAAAAATATAATCTTGGAATTCTTTAAAAGTTTTCATTCTTTTTCTCTTTCTCTTTCTGCATTACTTTTTCTTAAAGGATGATTTGGATTTTTATATGGAGTTTTTCTGAATCCTTCAGAATCGTAATTGCCAGATTTTTTCTTTGCTATAGCTGTTGCTGCGGCAATTGCAGCTGCTGCACTTTCTGTTCTTACATTAATTGGTGCGCCATGACGTTCTGGATTTGGATCTTCTCTGCGTTTTCTTCTTGCTGCAGCTGCACGACCCTCTTTACCTAAAGCATGAGCTCGAGCTTGTGGTAAACATTTTGGTTTTCCTTCTCCTGGATCTCTAGCACATTGTCCTTTAATGTTGCCTTTGGTGTCCATGCGAACCCACTTTTGTTTGAACCACTTTCTTAAATCTTCACCTAAAAAATTTTTAAAAGTTTTCATATGCGTCTTAATATTTCTACAACATTAGGTTCTAAAGGAATACTGGATGTATGAAAATTCATACCTCTAATACCCTTAATTTCTTCCGGCATAATATCAAGGTACGACAAAAACGTTTTAAGTATATCGTAGTCTCTTTCATCGGTCTTATAGAATAATATTCTTGCTGTCGCCAACGGACCAAAAACATTATTCAATAAAATAATGTGATTAAGTATTAATCTCTCTTTTAGAGATTTGGTGATTTTATATCTACGGAACAATCTCTTTAAATATTTTGTTCTTTTGATATCACCTTCAAATTCAGACATAATACAATGAGGTGAATTATAACACTTCATTGCATATATCATGAAATTTTCTTCATTCAAATCATCAATCATTATTTTTATTATTATGTTTCAAAAAAACCTTGCGGAGTTTAATCCGCAAGGTTACTTTATAGTGAATTATAGACCACCAAAAATAGCGTTAGCACTAGTATTAGCAGAACTTGTATTGGAAGCTACTGGATTAGCAAGAGCAACCAATGTTTCTTTTAAGAAACGAACTGTACCGTCATTGTTAATTTTCTGAGTGATACGGTTCCAACCTGCATTTACACTACCTAGTTTGGTGTTTGATACATTTGAACCACCAGCACCAGTTGTGCCTTGTGTGTTGGCCATCCGAGTTGCTGTAACTAAAATAACATCGTTTGCAGCACCAAAACCAGCTTCATCTGAAGTGGCTTGATAAGCGATATTATTAGCAACCCAAACAGTTGAACCGGTTGCAAGTGTTCCCATTACAACGTTTCTAATCTGAATTAATGAGTTTGCAGTATCAATTCTAGCGATTGTGTTATTTGATTTCCAAAATGCTGCTTCGTTTCCATGCAAAATAGATAAATCTTTTTGGTTACGTGAAACTGCATTGTTGGCATCGGCTGAGTAAACAAACATTCCAGTTGTTAATACTGAAAAGTTTGCATTGGAAGTGAACACGATTGTGTTACCACCAGTCGTTGCGTTTGCTGTTACTAGCGATGTAACAGGAACAACTTCTCTCAATGATGAGAAATGTGGTTTGTTATTCGCTGAATCTGTATTTCCCCATAATGGCATTTTAATCTCCTTGTTAACCTCTGGTTATGGTACTATTTATGTTTATATTTTTTTATTCTGATCCAAAGGTCCTGCTTTTCGCATTATAGGATCAATCTCTAACGTATCTCTGTTTTTTCCTGTCAAAGTTTTTCCACCAGTTAAAACTGCTGCAGCCTGAGCTTTGTCACCAATATTTTTATTTGGATTTACCGATGACATTTTTGGTGGTCTACCATACGATGCAACCGACTTATTTTCCTTTTCGGTATCATACATATCTTCTGCCATACCTTTATTTTTATATAAAGATTTGATAATTTTTGCTGATTTGGACATTTTATTTGAATTATTATCAGCACTTTCGACTTCTGGACCTACTGTCTGTGTAGCTGCATAGGTATCTTGAAACTTATCTTCTTTGTTTAAAGCTTTTCTAATGTTTCCGGTAGTTTTTTCAATTTGTTTACCAGTTGCCTTCATAACGTTCATCCAACGGTCTGTGGACTTTTTATGTTGGCCTTTAGCTGTCAACTCATCAGCAGACTTCTTGGCTTTCTCTTTGTAACGATCCAATAGTTCAGAACTAACTTCTGAAACCACTTCTTCATTTTTGGTAGACAAATAGTTACCAACAGTATCAACATAATCTGTTGCAAGTGTTATCTTGGACTGAACCCATGCTGGAAGTTGTTTCTCATAGTCTTTGCCAATATGGTTGCGAATCATTGTGATAGCACGCTCCAATTGATCCATCTGATCAAGAACCATACTTCCTTCATCATCTAACATCTTACCCATAGCGATTGCGATGTGATTCTCTTTGATGCTAGCAATAGTATTGTAATCATCCATGGTCAACACACCCTTGGTACGTATTGAGATTAGTTTCTCAACTACACGGTGTAAGTCCATGTCAGTTTTAATATCTTCTCTGGCCAATTCTAGAACACGAATTAAAAGAGGAATATCCAAAACTACTGTATCTTTTTTATCAGTTTCTTCCACCATATGATCACGTTTCCATTTCAGGAAAGATGATGATTTTGCATGAGAGATTTTAGTCTCTTTAGAAACAAAGTTTGGATTAATTCCTCTTGACATCAAATATTGTTCTAAGGCACCTTCAGTAATACCGGCTTTAGCTGACCAAGGATCTCTAGGGTCTGTACCAAAAGTTGATTTTGGTGCAGGTCCCTTGACAATCTCTTTAAGTTTTTTGGCAGTATTATACATTATTTTGCCTTTAGGTCACTCTTTACACGTTGTAATGCTGTTTGAGCCAAGTGTTTAGCACGGGACATTGGTGTATGCTTTGCACCAGACTTGTCTGTTACTGTGTCAACATCGGATGATCTTCTGTATGGAGGATCAAAAGGCACATCATCATGTTCTGGAGTTTTTGCTTCAGATTTTAATTGAGTTTTTGCTGAAGTGTGGCTATTATCCAACTTGGCTTCAGCAGGAACTTTTTTACTACGACCTGCTAATGTGTCGATAGTTTTATTTGAAGGGTTTAAAACTTCATCAACTTTTTTGCCACGAAGAATCTTAAAATCTTGTGCATCAATTTTACCATTGTGATTCTTATCAATTTTTTTCTGGTTACCAATCAAAGCTTCGTCAAATTGCTCAACTTCTTCTCCACGCATTTTCTTTGCATAATCAATCTGTCGTTGAGCTTGACCTTCTTTGCCTTTGGTGATTCCTTGACCTTTAAGTCTACGGTCAGCATTCATTGCACCAGCAAATTGTCGTATGGTTTTTTTAGGTGCAGAACTATAACCACTTTCTGGTTTTTTATTCCAATCAGACATTCCTTTGTCGCCTCTGGCTGACACTGCTCTAAGTGCTGCCTGACCGGCTGGTGTATTACCAACCTCATCGATCTGCTCAACTTCTTCATTTTGTTTTGCATAGTAGGCACCAAGAGCCATTTTCTTGCGCTCGGCTTTAGATTTACCTGCAAATTTAGGATTGTCTGAATGTACAAAATCATGAATCCATTCACCAGCTGATGCATCTTTTTTAAGAACTTCATCAATCTGTTTCTGAATTTGTTTATCTTCTTCTAAACTATTGAGCAATTTGTTTGTGAAGGCAGAAAAACTCTCTTGTTTTTTCTTTGGTTTCTCAATATTTTCCAAATCTTTTTTGCCTGGACCTTTAACAGCAGCAAACGGATCAGATATTTGATCACGATGGGTCTTTGCAGAATTTCCATAACTTGTACCAAGAACTCTCGTTCCTGTTGAAGTGGGAATTTTTACAGGTGAAGCTTCAACAACTTGTTTAACTGCGTCAGCTATAGATTCGATTTTGGTGTTTTTGACAAACATAATTTTCTCCTGTTATTTCTTTTTCTTTTTGATTTGAATGTTAATATTTCTATCCGAGTCTTTATAAGTTTGCATAGGTTCTTTATTTGTTGATCCATTAAGTGTTCCACCAACTCCCATGTCAACAGCTCCTGGATCATCAATCGCTTCTCTAAATTTCCTAAAACTAATAATTTCTTTTTGCTCTCGGTAAGTCACATCGCCTAGACCGGACATGGGATATACTGTTCCCTGTTGGCGAGTATCAAATTCTGGACCTATACCTGTTACATTTCTCATTCTCTGATTTTGTGTAGGAGAATCAGAGAATCTTTTATTCTTTAATCTACTTTTTTCTTTGTCCTTGGAGAAGTTTGTTTCCTTGGGGCTCGGGTTGATGGTGAGCTTGGGATTGTTTTCTTCGCTGTAGGTTTTGAACGTGTAGGTTTTGTTTGTGTTTTTTCTTGGGAAGGTGTTTCCACGGATGTCGTCACCGGTGTCTGTGGCTCCGGCACGATTGTCGGCTGGGATATCACTAGGTCCTTCTGCTCGGTTACCCGAGGTTTTAATTTTAGAAAATTGACTATAGCTTTTAACATTTTTATCCTCAAATATATTTGATTTATTGCGTCTTGTAAACCAATCTGTAGCTATATCACTATAGAATTGATCATTTATGAACCTATTTATAAATTGATATGTGTCTGTAATATCTTCTTCAATCTTTTGTATTGATTGGTTATTATGGATTTCTTTGAAGAATGAGAATTTCTCTAAGAAGAAGTTTTTGTTTTCTTGAGATTTTATCCATTTATCATGTCTAATCGACTCACTCATCATTCTTTTTAGTCTAGAATTTCTTTCTTTACTGGCTTCATCCGTTGTGTTAACAAACACCATAAGTGTATCGTAACCTAAATCTTCCAGTTCTTCTTTAATGTGAGAAATTCTTTCGATATCATCTGCTGGTCCGTTGATAATTAATGGACCACGGTTACGAATCGATTCTCTACGGAAATCAGAGGTTCTTTGTGACAAAGCATGTTTGTCTGCAAGATATTCAAAAGCCTGTACTGAATTTATTTCAACTGCGTTTGATAGTGGAATAGATTCACGAATAACAACATCTTTTCCAGAACCAGGACCACCAGTTACAAAAACAGCTTTGAACATTCCATGATAATGACTCTCATGTAAACCCATACCTTTGCGTGTATCATGCATTAATTCTTTGGCATGTTCATCCGACACATGCGAAGGAACGCCTTTTCTAAATTCTTTAAAGTCTTTATTTTTGGCATGTTCACGCATCTTACTTCCGGACATACCCTCGGTACCTTCAGCATCAGGATCACGATGACCTGCTGAATGAATTTTTATACTTTTAAAGTGGTATTCTCCATGGCCAGCTTTAACGCCATTATACTTATGTAATAGATCGTGCATTTCTTTAACACGGTCCGATCCAACTACAACATGAAGATGAGTTACCCCGTTCTTATATGCGGATACGGCATGATGCAATATAGTTGGTTTTTCTTTTGATGCAGCAGTAATTTTTGGTTTAGATGCAATTTTATGTACTGACGATTTGATAGAAACAGCTTCTTCTATTTTATTAGGTGAAGCCATGTATCTAGTTAGATGCTTGATTTTTTGTTCAGAACTTAATGGATTTTTCTTACTATCTTGTGAGTGAGAAACGATAATTTCATATGATGCCTTGTGTTTTTTGGCAATCTCTTTAACTTTATTAATTAATTTTAAATGACCGGTCGTAGGCGGATTCATGCGACCAAAGGTTATCACATGATGCTTCTCATGTTCTTCTTGTTCTTTAATTAAATCTAAAAAAGATTTCATTTCCTAACCTTTAACAGATTTTGTTTGGCAAATTCTGCACGATTAACTAGTTTAGTTGGTTCATTATCGTGGTGTACAACAAAACCTTCTGGTTTGGATTTCTTACCTTCGATGTGGTGCTCATAATCACCTTCATGTGTTTCTAATGATTTAACCAAATGATTCTTTGCTTGGTGTAGATGGTGATGCATACTCAACAAATTACCATACTGCGCTTTGTGTTTTTCAACATGAGCAATCTGTGATTCACCTTCTTTTGTTTTTTCAGCTTTAGATTTTTCAGTTTTAACTTTTGCAGCTTGTTTATCGTGTTCAGATTTCAGATGTTCTTTGAATCCTTTAACAGAAGGAACTTCATCGGTTCTTACAGTCTTGTTGATATAGGTAGATAAGTGTCCATGTTCACCGGAGTGTTTTGGGTGAACGGCATCATACATCTTATGTCCATGAGTGTCATGAATCTCTTTGGCTGCAGCCATGTGTTTATTAAAACCAGATTCATTTTCTTTAGAGTGTTTAACTTTACTTGTGTCGTGTTCTGCACCATGAATATGAACATCTGGATGTTCTTTGAAATTTTGGTGGTCAACATGAGGTGAAGCATGTTTTAATTCATCATCATACTTGTGATGTACGACAACACCAACTTTTGATCTTTTAATTTTTTTTGCATTTTCACCTTTAGCAGTATAGGTGATTGTATTTGGTGTAAACGAAACATCACCTTTTGCTTCCGCAATATATTCTTCGTGAAGCGTTTTTGTTTCTGCGTGATGCATCAAATCACCCTGATAAACACCAGATTTGGGTGACACTTTTGGTAAGTGTTTGAGAGCATGTTTAAGAGTTTTGGCAAGACCAGGAGCATGTCCGTGATTCTTTTCAACATCTTTTTCTGTATAATTAATTTTTGGGTTTTTATTGAACGCTGATTTGGTTGCAACAAAGAATTTACCGGTTTTTGGATGATGACCAAAAACGATTGATGGAGAACCATCATATTTCATCGTCAGGTTGGAACTTTTTTGACCAGCCTTAATGTGTTCGTGAGCTTTTTGTAAAGCACCGTATGCGTGTTCAAAACCAGCATGGCCATGCATCAAAGGTCTATCTTCTGCATGATGAATGTGTTTAAGTTGGGAAGCTTCTTCGGCTTCTTCCGTTAAATAGAGTTTGAATGTTAGCATGGGTTTCCTTACTGAATTGGTATCACACTATGGTTACCAAAATGTTATATGGACATACTATTTATACAACATCCATATTTTCACACCCAAAAAGTGTAAAAATTGGGTTAGATACATAGTCTCACGATTGTTGGGTTTTTAGAACAATCTCTGTGTCCAAGTTTTCGGTGTCTTATCGGAAACGATTTCTATGTCTAAGTGGTACTGAAAAGGTTTGGTACCCCGTGTTTGGATGTAGTCAATTTGCTTTTGTAATGACTGTTCCAAAGTGGTTTTTGTTTCGTAACCAAAAAATTCTCTGATTTTATTGGCAGAACAATTAGCATGTTTGACTTCTTGTGGTCGTCCTGGCATGAATACTGGATCCAACTTGAAGTTCAGTAAACCAGAAATTACTTGTGCAAGTTCCAAAATAGTTACTGGATTCTCATCAGGACCGATGTTAAAAATCTCTCCAACCGCCTTAGGATTCTCTGCAAATTCAACAAGACAATCTACGTCATCTGATATATCGGAGAAGCACCTAGTCTGTGATCCGTCAGCATAAATGATTGGTTGTCTGCCTTGTAACATCAGGTTGACCATAATACTAGCAACATTTCGGAACGGGTCATCATACTTTTGACGGGGACCGATGATGTTATGTGGTACTGCAATTACTAATTCAACACCGTGAATTTCTGCCAGATTCTTTAAAAGAAGTTCTGTACCCCACTTGGCAATACCATAAGGGTCTTGCGGTTTCGGAGTCATATCTTCTGTAAACGGAACAATTTCTTGTGTACCATATCTTGCCATCGATGAGCAATGTACAAACTTTGGTACGCCCGCTTGGATGGCCGCTGTCATAGCATTAACAGCAATTTGAGTTGTATTCTGAACAATAAGTGAAGGTGAGAATACAGATAGGCCTTCATAGGCGGTACAGGCTGTGTGATATACAACATCACAACCTTTCATCATTTCTTTTAGTTTGTCGAAATGCAATAGATCGCAATCATAAAATTCAACGCTATCAGGCACATTATCACGGTAACCCCCCAATAAATTATCAATACCAGCAACACTATATCCCTTAGCTAAAAAAGCATCAGCTAAATGACTACCTAAAAATCCTGCAACTCCTGTTATGAATACTTTTTTCATTGCCATCTTGTTCCTTCAAAATCTAACCAATATGTTTTCATTATACCTTTTTTTTCTGTCATCCAATAAAATGGAGTAGTATGTAGGAGTCCTCGGCTAGACATATAATAGATCGGAACAGGACCGCCTTCTAAAGCACCAACAAAATGTGAAAGTCCTGTATCACCACCGACATATAGTTCAGCAGTCATAATATGTTTCAGACTCTCTATGAGATTTGTACTGTCGGTCCATCCTTCAATATTGAAATTCTTTTCACTCACTATAATTTTTTGGCCATCAAATTTATCATACTTTTTAATTATTTCTAAAAATAAATCTGTTGGCCAATTGCGATATTTGTTGTATGGTGCATCAAAAATTGGACATATAACAATCTTTTTTTCTCTTGCATGTGGATTTGGTATTTTCACCAGATCACCAGATATATCTCTGAAATCCCAAAGATTAACTTTTTTCCATAGCAATCTATCGGTGCCTTGGTTTGCAGAAAAATAGTCGGTGTGTTCAATCAACCAAGAGTGAAATTCTTGGCAATGTTTTGCTGGGCTGATTGATCCTGGTTCAAAATAAAATTTGATATCTTTTTGTCGTTGTTTTCTTAGATAAGCAACAGCATTCGCTGCAGCAATCATATCACCATTTCTAATTGTACCAAATGTATCTGGCTGAATATTAATAATCATAATAATTTTTCTAAGTCTTTGGCATGAACCAGTTTTGCTTGACGATTTAAATAGAAATGTTTCTCAAAGACTTTGTTGATATTTTTACCATCATCCCAAGACACATCCTCACCTCTACGGAATTCAGGTTTCCAATCCTCTGCCTTCCAAACACAATACAAAGGAACATTACACATATCAGCAAGCATACCAACACCAGTAAAGTTTGTGATGAAAGGTTTCTTTAGATTCTTAATGATGTATGCGTTCTCCAACATCGTTTTATTGTAATCAATAAATTCGTATTTGTCAAGATGTGATAGAATGTGTGTTTCTCTACGATCATCGATGTTGCCTACATTCCAACGATCACCAACGTAATAATCATCTTTTATTTCAATGTCAAACTCTGGAGTTTTTACAATAAAACCATCATCAACATCAAATTTCATTCCATATTGTTCTTTCAACCAATTCTCATACCGGCATGTCTCGATTGGTCTATCAGGATGTCTTTTATCTTCTCTGGTCCAAGAACTAAGGTTGATGATTGAACCATACATCCATATATCAGAATCAAAATTAACTTCAGTAAACAAATCTTGGTACATAAGAAATTCTTTTATACCATTAAATTTTTTCATTTCACCTTTAATGACAAGTTCAAATTTTCCATAAGATTTGTGTAAACCCGAAAGTACAGGCATGCCATTGATGAAGTCACCAAGATTAGCGGTAGAACTAAGATATACTTTCATTATAATCCTCAAATGCAACAAACCAATTATCAGGCGAAACTTTATGTAAATCAAACATCTGTGGTTTATATAGATACGACATTAAAAGTAGTGTTTGATCATCATCAATTAAATCATTTTTCAATAATTCATTTACAGAGTGGTGTACAAGATGTTCTAATATTGGCCAACACTTTTTACCTCCTACAATACAAGGTCCTGTAATGTGAACATCATTATTTGCAATCACATCTTGAATGTATGTACCCTCAACCCAATCTTTGATATTGAAGAAATGTATCTTTTCTGGATTAAAGTCGTAAGACCATTCTATAGTTTTTAGAGGTTTTCTGCAATAACCAAAATCGATCCATGCAACCAATTCAGTTGGTACGTAACCTAACTCCATTGCCTTAGTTACAAAAGATGATTTTAATAAATTTACAAGCACGTAATCGGCATTCCAATACTCTGGATTTTTAACCTGACTTGGATTGATTTTTGATTGATACTGCGGTAACTTTTGTACCCTAGAAATTTCTTCACGTAGTTTATCAAAAGAATTTTTGAAATCTAAAGGAAGTATTTGTGTCGGCCTACTGCCACGTAGTTCTTTGATTTTGTCAACAAATTCTTCAGAGGTAAAGACTACCATGTGATTTTCTAATTTGGCTAAGTGTGCAAATCTTTCAAAATAGGTGTCTGTGCTTCTTTGTAGATAGTGTGGTAATCCTTTGTCTGGAGTCCAATCACCTCTACCAATGTCAAAGAAAGCCGTAACGATACTTATGTTATTCATACCCAATAATATTTCTTATAGTTATTTACAATTTCAATATTTTCTTTTCTAGTTTCAACAAATTCATCCCAATCAAAACCATTATTTCTGTGATGGTGTGTATCTGTCATATATGGATTAACATTGTAATCTTTTCCACACAGCATGTAGTATGCTACCATATAGCAGTCCATAAAACCAAACGGTTCATAATAACTTTGAATGTCGTTATGATGAGTCTTAAACCAATCCAATACACGTTCATAGTTGTTTAGAAACGTGTCTACTTTATATATTGAACCTCCACCGCCACCATAATAATTCGTGAGAGGTCTTTTACCGGAAAAGTTTTCGATCAAATCAATTACCTGAGGCGGCATTTCATTACCGTGTGTGATGTGATGACAGGACATTTCCCATTCATCGAGTACTGTTACTGTCTTTTTGATCCACACATCATCTTCGACCATCATAATATGTGTAGTATTTGATTTTTCGCAAGCATAACGAAATCTCTCTAACCACGAAATAACCTTTTCGATTTTGTAACTTGGATATCCTATTTTATTTGTGTAATAAACATAGTCACAATTATTGGCTGCAGCAATTTCAGATAAATCATCAGCTGCATCAGAACCTAAAAAGTAGTATGCATCAGGATGATATTTTCTTATGTTTGATACAATATGTCCTGTTGATATTTTTTTATTTGCAGAAGCTAAATGCAAAAAAGATAGTGATGCCATTTTATCTTACTACGAACATAATAGAATCCGACATGCCAGAGATTTCTCGAGCATCAATAATTTCATATGTCATCCAAGGAGGAACTAAAGCTTTATATTCTTCTGTCCATTCCATTTCTGAAATATCTTCAATAATAAAAACACCACCATCATTCAATTTGTTGAGGTAAATTTGTAATGACTTTAGATGACTCTCTTTTGTATGTGGACCATCATCAATAATGATATCAAATTTTGGAAGTGTGTCTGCAAATTCTTTACTATATCCGTCAGCAGTAAATACTCTAACTCTAGGATAAGGCAAACAATTCTTTGCAGCACCAAACTCAAAAGGATCTACACCATAGATGTCAGCATCGGAAAAATATTCGTGGAATACTGCGAGACCACCGCCACGGTGTACTCCAATCTCCAATAAACGAATTCTCTTGTCACGATATTTCGGAAACTCTTTATCATAAAAAGCGGTGCAATATCTGTGATTAAATTCTTTGTCCGTTCCAAATTCATAGTGTGTGTCGTTTCTTAAATTTTTTTCGACCATGATATCAACTAAAGTTTTCATAATTAAGCCCTGTAAATAAAATATTCCGATTCATCTTCTTGTCCATATTTTTCTTGGACAAATTTTTTCCAATCAGGTACACGATCATATTGGTGAACAATTGGAAAAGGTATTTCGCAGTCATCATCACTTAAAACAATACCATTTTTTACAATAGGTTCTTTAAATAATAGATTTGGTCTAAAGTTATCGATCTTTGATGGATCAGCAACCGTACCCGCTTCACATGCCCAAGTTGATGTCTTGAAAACGATATTCTTAAATGGTTGTGTATTTATTAGTACGTTAAAGACCGCTTGGTCGCAGATAGGAATTGGCCTATTGATTGCATTAGTGAAGATGTTGAACACCATATCTTTCACATACTCAGAGACACCACCGAATGTTCCAACATTAAATATTTCGTTATCTTTGAATCTCTCATAGACATATGGTCCATAAGACTGCATTAAATTCTCATTACCCCAAGATTCATCTTTGTATTTCAATCCTTCAGAAGCAACAATAAGTTTATATTCATCTTTAAGATAACGTGTCATTGGATAAAATGGGTCTGTTTGAAAGTAAACGTCTTTCACATCTGTTGTGACAACATATTCATAATTTTTCCAATGATTGTCTAAGTAATCATAAATGGAAAGAAAACGCAATACGTGGACAGGAACATTGTTGACCGATATCATCGGAACAACAATCACACCTTGTTCCTGTAACCACTCCACCGTTTCTTTTGATGTTTTACCAGCGACTAAAACAACATCGTTTTCACCCGAAACTTCTTTTGCAGATAATACCCAAGGTTTAAGTTGATTGATGCCGTAGTTTGTGTAACCACCGATAATTAGATTTTTTTGCGCCATGGGAATTCTCCATTATATTTTTCATTCATTACTTTATTACCATTCAAAAAGAATTCGGCGTTAACTGAACCTGGATTCCCATCTACACGATAATTTACTGTATATTGTCCTGTGCAATGAAATCTTGCAAAGTGTTGAGCAAGGGTGCCAAAGAAAACACGGTCTTGACCCCAACCACCATGCCATACACTAGCCAATTTTATCGCAACATCAGTTTTAAGGCAATACGAATTTGTATCTATATGATTGATGCCGTGATATGTTTTCCATTTGCCTAAAGATTCACAATCATCATTACAAATGTATTCGCCTTCTTTATTTGTAACTTTACGCAAAGAATAAGACCAACTCAGATCATTTTCTTCTATTGTTTTGATACATTCTTCTACGTGATTATTTTCAAACCAACAATCTTGGTCCAAATAAAAAACATAATCGGTGTTAATCAAATGTGTGAAGGAAGCATATATACGGTGTCCGTAAAAACCATTACCACCAACGTTGATAGGTAGATAACAAACTTTTACGAATGGATTTCCTGCATAATCATCAGAAATAACTTTAACTTTACCTTTAAAGTTATCACCGTCACAAACAAGATAAACTTGTGTCTCTATTGTTTGGTCAAGTACAGAATTGATTGCATCACGTACTTCAAATGCACCCGTGGTGGGTATAATCACCGTTGCTTTCATAATTAATTCCTTGTCAATTTAAGTATTTTTTCTATCTGCTTTTCGATTAGTGGTTTTCTATTCGGCCAGTATATGTATTCTTTATCTCCGGTCGAATGTAATTTGGTGAGAAAAGGAACAATAATTTTTTCTAATTCAGTTAATCTTGCTTTATAATCATCAGCAGTTTGTGCTGTCTTATTGATAATTGAATTATATTCTTCTTCAGATACAGCAGAAAAACCAAAATCATTATCGTTAGTTTCAAACTCTTTTGCAAGTTTATCAAAGTCTATTAATGCCATTTATTGTAATCCACATTCTTCTTTTAGTAATTTTTTGAAACCATCATTTAATGTTCCTTGAAATTGTGGTTGCGGTGTAAAAGCACCTTTATAACGAATTTCTAAGTCCAATAAAATGATATTTCCTTTCTTCAATTGTAAAAATATTTTGGCTGCATCCGCACCTTCTTTTTTTGTTTCATCCAAAACAATTTCATATTTTTTTTGTTTATTTTTTTCTTGTATTCTAGTTAAACCACATAACGTAGTTTTTAATGGAAGAACAGTAGCTTTTCCTATAGTTACATCACCTTTTTTATTAACATCACCGACACCGGTAACCAAAAAGAAATTAAATTTATATTTACCTAAGTCTTTTGCATCCAACTGTTTGAATAGTTGAGTTTTGAGAATAATATTAATTAAAGAATCAGCAAATAAATCGGAGTATTTGTTCATGACCTTTACAAATTCTTTCCAAAGAGGATTATCTTTCTCTGCCAATTTTTTATTGACAAAGTAACGCATAGAATTTACATCCTTTGTATTGTCATCTTTATAACCTTTTAAAGCACGAGCAGAACCTTTTGTGTCGATGTATGAACGATCAAATAATTTTTTATCTCGCCTTTTAGCTTCAAATAATTCCTTTCGGCCTTGTTCTGTTCTCTTTAACTGATCAAAATTTGCAATATGTTCTTTGAGAATTATTCCTCTTTCAACAGCTTCAATTACTAATCCAGAAAAATATTCAGCACGAATTTTAGCCAATTCATCTTTAATATCATCAAATTGTTTTCCATCCAAAACAGAGTCGAAAGCTTTATTGATTAATGTTGGTTCACCCGCATTTGCTTGTCTTTTCTTTTTGAGTGATATTCCATAAAAAGTCTCTTTATCGGCAGTAGCAATAACGTCAGCTGAATTATAATCTTCAAAACCAAAAGCACTAACTCTAAATTTTTCAACTTCTTTAGGCCAAACATTACCCGTCATGTAGACATTTGGTGATAGATTTCTACCACCAGACTCGCCTTCTTTCTGTAAATAATCTCTTACACCTAATGCAGCAGATATTCCGCCAGCCATATCCTTTAACATCTCTGGATTGTTTTCATCCATTAAATCAGTAAATCCTTTTTGTATTGATGCGTTACCGAAATGAATTGTTTTATCTAGATGTTTAGAAATTTTTGTGCGAGCATCTATCATAAGTTTGCGTAATCCATCAGCGCCTTTTGCATATTCCAATAACTCACCTGTTGGATACATTAATGCTGCAGCCATCATGATTTCAGAAGCTTCATACGCCATTATATTACCTTAAATCAAAATATTTATCTGATAATCTGAATATCTTTTCCGGATGTCCAAATTTCAAGTTCGTTTCTTAACCTGTTTTCATTGTATAGTGTTTCATATCGATTGCAAGCTTTATTTCGCCACCATTCAATCAAGTTTACCATTTTATGTTTTTCATAGTTTTCACCAGGAACAAGTACGTCCGTCTTACAGTTTACATAATCAACCATGTTCTTAAAACCATAGTCGCTTATATAATATCTTTTCTGTTCTGTCAACCCTTTAGCCTTCTCAATCGTTGCTTGGAATGTGCCGCCCTCAGATGTACCTTTAAGTGCTGCTTTAGTAAGTGATATAATCTTCATAGAGATTTTTAGTTTCTTACTAGACGCATCTTCATCGACAAGTTTACCAACTTTACTTTCCACAAAGTCACGTAAATCAGAGTATGGTTTGCCGTGCATCATGGGTAAAAAATCGGAATCGGTAAGGCCTTTATATCTGATATAGGGTTTCATACCGTCATATTGTGATACTGTTTTTGAACTACCATATAAACTAGTAGTCTCAAAAAGACACAAATTCATTCCGTATTTCTTGTTGACAATTTGACGTACTTCATGTGAGGTACAGATTGCAGCTAGAAGTTTACCACCAAGATAATTATAACCAAATGGTTGTGCTGGCACAATAACAAAACCCATCATTGCAGAGTCGTTGAATCGTTTACCCCAGTCAGGATTTTGTGTAAACACTTGTCCAAGCATGTCATTACGGGGTTTACAGTTGATGACTGGTGAACCAAGTCGGATGAATCCTACGTACTTTCCTGTATTCTTCTCACGCACGGCCAACTTGACATTACGACCAACTGGTGGAATGTTTACGTGTGATGAGGTGATGTTAAGAAGATTAGTCCATGTTTCATTATCTATTTCAACGACTTCAAAATCCATATCTTTTGGATGCATCGTAAAATTTTGAAACAAGTCATCTTCAATTGGAAATAAAGGATTGGATGGAAGTTCGGCCAGAGAATTTAATTTCTGATCTCTCATATACTCATCGATGCGATCAAAATTCCCAAAATAATCTTCGAATACTTTGGCACAATGTACTGCATCTTCAAAGGTCAACGTCATACTTTAAATCCACTAAACTTTTTAGGTTGTCTTTCACGGTCACCAAATGTGTTTATTGGTTTATCGTGGCCAGCATCTGCGATTCCAATTTGAGCAGACTGTTCGATATCATACAACTTCATTTTAGACCTGTCAATACCAACCGTGAATCTTTTGTAATATGTTGGATCATTGTAACGATTTTTCAATTGTTTGACCATAAGTTGGCCAAGTTCTTCCAATTCTTCGGAAGAAATCAAAGCAAACATCAAGTCGGCGGTAGCAGGTAACCCGAACGATTCACTCGTATCTTCCAATCCCGGATCAGACGATGTAAATCCGCTTCTGGTAGTTTGAGTCGCAGATACAATAGGAACATTATGTTCAACGGCAAGGCCTCGAAGCTCTTCTGCGATGGACTTAACGTATGTGTATGAGTTAATATTCGCACCAGCCTTAATCCGAGAACTACAACATATATTAAGATAATCCACAAAGATAATATCAGGAACGAAAGAGCGCTTAAGATTAAGTTCATTTAATAATGTCCTAAAATGAATTGTTGAAGCTGATGCGGTTGGATATTCTTTGATGATAAGTTTACCTGTAGTCTTTTCACGGACCCGAGCAACTTTCTTGTCATACATGTCTTTAGGCAGTTGCATCAAATCATCAATCGTCACGTTTAATAAATTTGCATCAATACGTTCAGCAATTTTTTCTTCTGCCATTTCAAGTGTGATGTACAATACATTTTTACCTAGTGTCATGCAAGATGAAGCAACGTGGCACATGAATAATGATTTGCCGACACCAGTACCTGCTAGAGCGATATTGAGTGTCTTGGCAGGCAGGCCGCCTTTTGTGATTTTGTTGAAGTATTCCAGATCAAAAGGAATACGTTCTTCTTTTCGGTGGTAGAATTCATAACGCTCATCCGAATTCTCCAAATAATCATGACCAACCGAGTTATCGAAACTTACCGCCAAGGCGTCCGATAATATCTTGGGAATCTGACCTTTTTCATGTGTTTTGTCTTTTCCATCGAGAATAGAAATAGACCCCAATACTGCATTGTATATGGCTTTCTCTTGGCAAAATTGTTCGGTTTTATCAACAAGCCATTGAATTTTGGATTCTTCGCTTTTAGTAGATTCAATTTCTTTAAGATAAGACGAACACTTTTCCACTTCGTCATCTGTGAGATTGCGCCTTTCTTTGACGGCCAATGCAACTGCTTCAATCGTTGGTGTATTATTGTAAGTCTGTGTGAATGATGTAATTTCATCGAATAAAACTTTTTCAGTATTCGAGGTAAAATATTCCGGTTTTAAAAATGGCAATACTTTTCTGAGGTAATCTTCATTGTAAAATAGATTCTTGAGAATCGTCTGTTCCAACTTCATCAATAATTTCCTGTTCAATGTTAGATGACATTATTTGTACCAAAAGGTCACCAATATGGTTCTTGAAATCACCACTCTTTTCTAACTTTTTCGGTGTGCTGACATCAGATTCTAACACATCGTAACCAAAAAGTAAATACATTTGCTCATTCTTTTCCTCAAACTTTACTTTGCCATATTTGAATATGGTATTTTTGTATGGTCCGTCAAGCAATCTAATGTGTACTGAGGCCGCATCATCTTTTGGATAGATGAAACAATAGTCTATTCCTTCAATCATTTTTTTTCTCCTCGGATTCTTCTGGTACAGGAATATTAAAAAATTGTGATATACAATATCTTCCATGACCAGGAAAATTTTTATCTAATTTAACTTTTCTAACTTGATGCCTATAATTTCCAGGAAAAATAATCAACATATTATTTTTTATTTCAAATTCTTTATTGAAATCATTTAAAATAAAATTTCCACCAGAGAATTTTTTAGGTTCTTTGAAAAAATAACTGCAAGCAGTAAAGACTGATTGGTCTGAATGAGGTTTATAATAATGATCATTGTCATAATATGACATTAATGTATTATAAACACATTCATCAAGTTTTTCATATTTCTCATCGTGCTTAGAAAATATTATAGAATGTTCTTTTACTTTATTATTAATTTTTATTATATTGGAATTTGGAAATTTGCTTTTATATAAAAAAATACCATTGGCTCTTTTTAATGGTATGCCATCAATAGTTCTTGCTGGACCCACATTAGAAGAATTATCTAAAAAGTTTTTATCATAAAAGTCATCCAATTCTTCCCATATCTTATTCAATTCATCTTCTGTATAAAAATTTTCAATAACAAAAACATGAGGAGGATTTTCCAGATATTGAATATCCATTTTAGGCACCGTTAATAGTTTCTACATCAAACGCTTCTTCTACATCTTCTGATTTCATAATATTACCTGTAGCGATCCTATATTTTCCTTCAACGTATTCTCGGAAAGTTTTTTGTTTTATGATAGGTAACCAAAAATCTTTTGTATCTGTTTCTTTGATTCGGTATTTTTTATCTTCTATTTCACCAGTATCTCTGTTTCTTATAGAATACCAACCATTACTGGGTTTAACAACATGTCCTGATTCGAGTGCGATATCAAGTAGACCAGACCACTTGCTGATACCACCATCAAAAGATACAGTAACGGGTATTTTAGATTTTTCTTTAACATATCTAGACTTCTCAACATTAATTATAAAATTGTAACCAACAACTTCTGTTCCTTCTTTTTCTTGTTGACGACCAAGAATAAAGATATTATCAGCCGAATAATAACTTCCTGTGCCACCACCAACAATATCTTTCGGGAACATACCAATTTCTTTATATGTATGGTTCACAACAACCATGGGAATATCTTTCATTGTTAGATGTGGTGTGACCATTCTGAACAATGATTTGATTTGTTTTGCACGACTCATATCTGCAACAGTTTTTCCCTCAACAGCATCATCAACTTCTTTCTTGGATGCTAAATTTCCAATTGAATCAATAATAATAATTAACTTATCACTACGTTCAATTTGAGTTAATTGTTGCATAACATCGTGCTTTAATTGCTCGATATCAGTAAGAGGAGTATGGAACACCCTATTGGTATCAATACCGAATGAATCAAAGTAAGATTGAGGAGTGCCAAACTCAGAATCGTAAAATAAAAGAGCAGCATCGGGATATTTCTCCAAATAAGATTTAGCCATCAACAGACTAAATGCGGTTTTAAAATGTTTTGATGGACCTGCCCACATTGTAAGACCAGGAGTTAAGCCACCATCTAACTTACCAGAAAGTGCCACATTGATAATTGGAATCGCTGTGGGAATCATGTCTTTGTCCGTGAAGAACTTCGACTTGGATAAAATTGCAGATTCTTTGATGCTGCTATTCTTTTTAATTTTGTCTAAAATGCTCATGTAATCACCTTATTAAATGTCTTTACGCCTTGTGCTGGGATGTAGTCCCAACATTGGTCGACCGTCATACTTAAATTTTGCATATGGACCATCAATATCAACATAATGAATGAAGGCTTGAATTTGTTCTTTGCCTTCATATCTATTTCGCCAATGAGGAACATCCATACCTCTATAAACACACATTGAACCTACGTCCAAACTTATTGATCTTTCTTTTTTTGTAATGTCCCTAAAATGAATCTCCCAAGGTTTGTCGGAAATTGATAGCGTTAGTGTTGCTGAATATTGACAACTCGGTCGATCCGTATGCTCTTGCATTTCGGCACCATTGAAATATATTCTAGTGTATGTGTATGTGGGCACTAGTCGTTTACCTACAACTTCTTCGACTTTTGGTAACAACATCTCAGACAATGCTTCCAAACAATTTACTCCATACTTACTAAAAGATTTTTCAACTAAGCCATCACCTTTAAAAGAATCATCACTCAAGTTATTTTCATGGTTATAATTCGACCTCAAAAGCAATAAAGACCTGGAAATTAATTCACAAGTCTCTTTTCCTACAATATTAGGAACAACATGAAAACCATATTTTTCTATGTTAGACATTATAATTATTTTTCTTTTTCTTTAAAAGCGTACTCAGCAGTATAATCATATTTTGGTTCCAACTTTTTTTTTACCTCAACAACCTCATGGTGTTCGGTATATACGCCAGGAGCATGATGTTCTTCTCTACGAACCGGTTCTAAAACAATTTCTTCATCTGTTACAGGATCATGTGCAAATGGTTCTGGTTTATTTTCTTCTATTGTTGTTACGTTTTCTTTATCAACATTGATAGTCGATTCATCTTTATTTTCATTCATCTTGGCAATATTATTATTGAGTTCTTGTATTTTATCGTTTATCTCATTTGCCATTTCAATTATTTTTTCTTCAGTCAAAACTACTTCACTAGGTGTATCTTCTTCAATTTGTTTTTCTTCTTCGGTTGGTTTTTCTCCCACATCAGCAACATATGGATCTGGTGTTTCTTCTTCTAACTCTTTTTCAACTTCTGGTTTTTTCATGGACATATTTGCTGCTATTAATAATAACACAGCTAGAGGGTCAAATACAACCATGATCAACATGATTACCAGACGAACTGCTTTATCGATGGCATTATCATCATTGCTGCCATACACCAGTTCACCAACATATTTGATTGGCCCAACTTCCGCAATTAATTTATTTTCTTCACGTAAAAGTGGTAATTTTCTATTTGCAATGTCTTTTAATTCTTTTTGAGTTTCTTGGATTTGTTTATCTAATCTATTACTTGCGGTTGATGGATCTTTAGCACGAGCAAGCAAATATTCCAATCTTTCTTTAGTGATTTTTTCTTGTTGTGTCAGTGTTTTAATTTCAACTGAATTGGCACCAGCATCCAATGTGGAATCGATATGTGATTTAGACAAGAAACCAAAAATACCCATACTGGTAATCAACATCAATATAACTACAGCAGCAGTCAAATATGTTTTAAGTAGAATTGGACAAGTTTTCCAATTCCTATACAACCAAGAAGTTGTAACTAGTTTACTGAGTTCAAGTACGGAACCCATAAAAACAATAGGCCAAAAGGCGCCGGTAAAAATAGCAGCGAGGCCGATAACGGAATAATATGCTGCGATGCCGGATAACAGTATTGCTGAAAGTAGTGTTATGTATATCATACAAAAAAATCCTCGATGGAACTTGTTTTTTCGGTCGACCAACCCATACAATCTAGAATCACTTTAATCGGTTCTAAAAAGGCCTTATCAAATTGCATATCATAATCAATGTATTCCTGTAATTCGAACTCTTTAGGTAAACGTGAAGGGTATGATATGACAGTATCTTTAAATGGGTTAGGCATTTTTAGATAAGTAAATTTTAGTTTTTCACCTTCTTGAATAAGCGGATATTTTTTAGTTAAATCTTTTTGTTTAAGGTAATGATTATATAGTATAGCACCTTTAACGTGAATCGGTGTTCCCTTTTTATATAGTGTGACAGCATCCGAGTAAGTGTTTAGTCCGTTCAGACCTCTAGGGAAAGAAATTTCTTCAGCTGGTAACTTTTTGAAATCTTTTCTGAAACTGGCAATAAATGTGTGTATATCTTCTTGTGTGCCATTTACCATGAGTTCGATTGCTTCTTTCATCTTCTCACGAATAGAAGAAGGAGTTGAAGATTTGATCATCTCCAAACCCATAACTTTCATCTGTGGTTCTTTATACTGAACGCCTTCGTTATTATACACGTTTAGGATATAACGCTTCTTGGCTGTCCAGATACCTTTGTCAGATAAACCTTCACGTTTCATCTCCATCTTTTGCTGATAAGCGTGTACGTAATCCGCCAACTCTTTATATGATTTGTCGATATATGGTTGTAATTTTTCTTCACAGATTTTATCCATGAGAGAAATCACCTTCTGTTTGTCAGAAGTATCTTTGATGAACTTATTCACCAATTCACCCATGCGTAGATAAATCGAATCAGTATCAGAAGCGATTACATAATCTTTATCTGTACTGAGCAATTTGTTCATGTATTCATTTATTTTGTTTTCAATCCACCGAATAGACAACTGACCAGCAGTAGTGACCCCAAGAGCCATTCGCAAATCATAAAAGCGGAAATACTGGCTACCAAGAGCGCCATAAGCAGAATTGAGAGAAACCTTCTTTGCAAGTTGTATATTGTTATACTTGGCAATTCGTTTTTCAATTTCATATTTTTTGGATCCGTCAGATTCATTTTCATATTCCTGTTTAGCCTGAAGCATCAACTTTTTAAACTTTTTCCGATCTTCGTACATTTCTTCCATCATCTTAGGCAAGAAGCCTTGATGGTCGGTTCTAAATAGCTGGCCATTAGGTGTGATGGTGCATTTCATTGGAACTAGAAAAGAAGTATCAACTGATTTGGCCAATAAATTATTCACATTGACTTTACCGATTTCTTGTTCGAACAATTCTATGGCCTGAAGTTCTTTTTGTAGTTCTTCAGTCGTTAATTCTTTTACATTACTAAACATCAATCATTCTCCGAAAACCAAATTAACACATCAGCTTTGCCGGTGAATACCATCCATGCTGCAGATAATCTTTTCCAAAGATTAAAACCCGGATAAGACATTGGCCTTGCTTGAGTCCACAAACCATTTTTTCCTGCGGATTGAACATCCCAAGATTTAATCTGGTCGGCAGAAAATATGGTTGGAGTTTTCATCATTTCATCCACTTCTTTCTGTTTTCAGTTTTAGTCAATATCTGTAAATTATCAGGATGATGTAAACCACCTTTGGCAATTGATTGTATGTGGTCCACTTCATGTCCTTTGGGACAAATCAAATAATATTCCTGTAACTTTTTCTTTTCTTCTTTACTTAATTTTGGAGTTTGATTACGTATTCTTGCTCTACGCCTTGCTGCAATTTCATTTCTGATTCTACGTTTGTGTTCTTCACCCAAATACCTACTTTTTTGAGCACACGAATAACTACAATATTTTGAATCATATTTCTCACTTTCGGTACGGAACTTTTGTGTTTCATATTCATTACCACAATGCAAACAATTTAACAAAGCCTTTCGTTCTTTATTCTTACATTCTAAATCAAAAGGCTTCTTAATGTCAAATTTTTGTAGGTATTTTTTAATATTGGCATCTGAACAACCAAAGTATTCAGCAACCTCACTCCTTCTCATATTATTGGTAATAAACAATTCATAGAGTTTATCTTTGGTAATATTGTATTTCATTGATTCTCCTAATAAGTAACCACATCTACTTATTTAGTATTTCTCAACTTTAACTCCTCAATTAGTTTTTGCTTTCTATCTTTAATGTAACTTCTTTCCACAAGGTTTTCTGGTGAAATTGAATATTGCATCATCAAATGAGGATATAGACTGTTTAAGTCAAACGATGCCACCCAATCATGCAATCCTACCTGAGGTATCTTAACATATGCACCTTCAAATGCGGAATCTTTTTCTTTGACGATACGTGGAGGAACAATAATGCCTTTCTCAAATAGATAGGCATATGTCATTGAATCCCACATACGGGTTTGTGCGAACACATCTTGATAGTTTGTCTTGGTATCATACGCAAGTGTAACTGCCAATTCGATGAGTTTAAGTTTTTCTTCTAGCTTGATAATCAGTTCAACGTCTTTGATGTTATACTCAATAAACTTTTGAAAGTTCAAACGATAGAGTGAATGTAGATTATCGTATTCATCATAAGAAATTTTACCTTCACCCAATTCAACTTGAGCAATAGCATCTAGACGATATGATTCTTGCGATTTGCCACCTGGCGCATACCATTTGTATAGTTCGATGTAGTCGAGTGATTCGACACCCATCAAATTATAAGCAATCATTGAACGATTGTTTACAAAGGTGTTTCTTTCTCCGATGTAATTCCATGGAGACAATTTTTTGGTTTCATCTTCACCAAGAATTTTACGGAAACGATTGATAATGTAAGGTTCATCAAAGAACTTTGTATTCCAACCAGTGAGAATATCAGGACACTTTTTAGTCCACAAAGCCATGAACTGTTTGCAAAGTGAGTATTCGTCCCTACACTTTACATAAATTTCTTTGCCTTTTGTTTCATATATTCCGCAACCAAAAACATATGTGTCGCCATTGATGTACTTAATACAAATAGCTGTGATTGGTTCATTCGCTTCGTATGGATCAGGAAATCCATTTTCAGAACCAACTTCAATATCGACTACCGCAATCGATATTTTATCTTGTTCATAATCAACCATACCTCGATGTTGATCCGCAATGAACGCATATTCGAATCGAGTTTGACCATAAATCTTTGGAGCATTTTGAACACTTTCAAATTGTTTAATGTAATCACGGGACTCACGTATTGTTTCAAAAGTTTTTTGTTCCAGATAATCACCTTCAAGTGAGGTGAAGTTTGTTATACGTCTGGATGGAATATAAAGAGAAGGTGAATAATCTACCTTCTCTTTGACTCTTTTTCCATCTTTAATGCCACGATAAAGTATATGATTACCGAAGCATTGTACATTAGTATAAAAATTAGAACTCAACTGTTATCCCGTAATCAATGATTTAGTTTGCGGAAGAATAATACCTGAACCAAAAATTTGATTGTAATTTGAAATAAAATCTTCCGCAGGAGTGTATGAGTATACTACATTTTTCTTCGCCAAGGCAATAGTTGTGCCTGTTTTTTGTTCAGCGTGTAGTGGAAAAGGTGAGAACCCTACGTTAGGTTGGCCATCTTTACCTCGAACGATAGAGATTCCAACAGGATTACAAATTACAAATTCAGTTTCGGATTGAGATTCAACTTCACCCAAAACATCTTCGCCAGTAATTAATTTGAGTGCCAAGATTTCCATTTTATATCTCTTTCTTTATTTGGTTGCGGGAGGTGGAATCGCACCACCGACCTCCGGATTATGAGCCCGGTGCTCTACTACTGCGCTACCCCGCTATATTTTATTCGAACACCAAAACCACATCTTCTGATGGGATGATGTATGAGTCTTTTTCAATTTTGATTGCTTTGTTCCAATTAACAAGAATGATATCGCCGATAGAAAGGTCGGTTACATCTTTGCCGATAGATTCGACTCTTGCTTTATCTGGCTCTTCGGAACTTTTTAAAATAATACCAGAAGATGTTTGCTTTTCTGAAGCGATTCTGGTAATATATACGTTTGATGCAGTTGGTTTTAAATTCATGATGAAGGCCTTTAATAGAAATGGAGCGGTGTTCTGCTTTGCTCAGGTAACGTAAGAGGGAATCCTACGCCGTACTATTACACACCGCATTTATATCATTCTACTATACTTATATCGCTTTGTCAAGTTATTTTTGGTAAATTTGGTGGGCCCCCCGTGAGTCGAACACGGCACCAACGGATTATGAGTCCGCTGCTCTAACCAACATGAGCTAGAGGCCCAATTTGGATTTTTTAATTTGGAGCGGGAAAAGAGGTTCGAACTCTCGACATCTTCCTTGGCAAGGAAGTGCTCTACCAACTGAGCTATTCCCGCATTTGTTATGCTGCTTTTAGTGTCTTAAATCTGTCTGCTGCATACGTAGCAGCAAAGGCTTCGGGTTTAACCAAAGGAATAATATTGCATGTTCCTTTTATATATCCAACAGCTTCATTAATGACACAAGATGATTCGTGCATTTCATTTGGATTAATGTCCAAATGCACTTCAATATCACGATCAACTAGAACATTTGCAAGTTTCAAATACAACTCTGAAACTTTGTAAACTTCATTCATTAATCTGTATCTAGGTTTACTTCGTTTCTGGTCAAAATCTCTTTCACGAATAACTTCACCAAAAATTTTGCATCCATTATTTCCATTAATATGTACTACGATAGCAAGAACATAATCTGCGTAAGGTGTTCCATCAACCATTACTCTCTCAGAATCACATCCAATATAAACTTTGGTTTCAGGTGATTGCTGTTCAATGAAAGAAATAACGTTGTCTAGATTTAATTTACGCATGATAATGTCCTTCTTATAATTGGAGCGGAGTGAGAGAATCGAACTCTCAACGGAAGATTGGAAATCTACAGTTTTACCATTAAACTAACCCCGCATTTGGCATCCCGACAGGGATTTGAACCCCGACCAACGGTTTTGGAGACCGGTATGCTGCCGTTACACTATCGAGATATATTGGTGCCTCAACCTAGATTCGAACTAGGCACCCCCGCCTTATCAAGACGGTGCTCTAACCGAATGAGCTATTGAGGCGATTGGTGGAGGATAACGGGATCGAACCGTTGACCTTTAGCTTGCAAAGCTACTGCTCTCCCAGCTGAGCTAATCCCCCATAGTTGGTCCAAGTAGTAGGATTCGAACCTACGACCCTCTGGTCCCAAACCAGATGCGCTACCAGACTGCGCTACACTTGGATGAAATGGTGCCCAATGTCTGGATTGAACAGACGACCTACCGCTTACAAGGCGGTTGCTCTACCACTGAGCTAATCGGGCGAAACTTGGTACCTCCTGACAGAATCGAACTGCCGTAACCGCCGTGTAAAGACGGAGTTCTACCATTAAACTAAGGAGGCAAATAATAAATGGTGGAGACGGATGGATTCGAACCACCGTGCTGTTAAGAACAGATTTACAGTCTGCTGCAATCGACCACTCTGCCACATCTCCAATTTGGCTCCCCGACCTGGGCTCGAACCAGGGACCTACGGATTAACAGTCCGGTGCTCTACCAACTGAGCTATCGAGGAATAAACTTGGCGGTCCCAGCGAGAGTCGAACTCGCCTCAACGGCGTGACAAGCCGCTATACTAACCGATATACTATGGGACCAAATTTTATAGTTAAGTGTTATCGTGTCTATTTGTCAACAAATTAGCTAAATCTGACAAGCGAATAACGGTTATCTCAGGACCTGTTCCTCGCACAGTTAGGCCCGTATAGTGTATGCGTCCATACACGTTACCCTGATAACACTTAACTATAAAATAGGGTGGCTGAGGCGGTCGTCCCCATTTAATGTTCTCCGCCTCGCCCTTGAGCATATTTCAGCGCGGTCTGGCCTTTAGAACAACCAAAAACTTTTCCAATTTGGTGCGACTGGCCAGAATCGAACCGGCAAGCCGAAGCGGCAGATTTTAAGTCTGCTGTGTTTACCTATTTCACCACAGTCGCATCTAAATTTGGTGCCTCAGGAGAGACTCGAACTCTCAAAATTTGGCTTCTAAGACCAACACGTATACCAATTCCGTCACCGAGGCAATTTATGAAGCATTATTATACCATATTAAAATTTATTGCGAACCTTGCATACTTCTTTTTCACAGGCTGCGATCCTGCGCTGTATGCGGTCATTACAAACAAGCAACCCATCACCTTCGTAACGGCTATCATGAGTGTTCATAGACCGGTGACCGCCGTCCCGTTATCTTGAACAATCCCCTAATGGACTTGTCAACGCAATAAACTTTAATATGGTACTCGGTACCGGATTCGAACCGGTGTGAATGCCGTGAAAGGGCACTATCCTAGGCCACTAGATGAACCGAGCACATACTGCATCAAACTTTTAAAGAACAATGATTGATTTCTCAATCGATAGTACGTATTCTACACGAACCAGTAAAATTGTCAAGCACTTTTTACTGGGTGTTGTATTTAAACAACAAACTTGGAGTGGGTGACAGGACTCGAACCTGCATAATACGGATTTGCAATCCGGTGCCTAACCATTCAGCTGCACACCCACATAAACTCTGGCCTCGCCTACAGGAATCGAACCCATATTCGTAGGGTAGAAGCCTACTGTATTATCCATTATACGAAAGCGAGGAAATTTGGCGGAGAGTATAGGAATCGAACCTATGCACCCATTTCTGGATGACGGATTAGCAATCCGTTGTATTAACCACTCTACCAACTCTCCAAAATCTGGCGGAAGCGGTGAGATTCGAACTCACGGACCTTTTACAGCCGGCAGTTTTCAAGACTGCTGATTTAAACCACTCATCCACACTTCCATATATCTATTCTACACAAACCAACAAAATTATCAAGCATTATTTTCTATTTGTTGTATTTCTGCAACATCGGTTTCATCAGACCATCCTAGAGGTTCCAACTTTATTGCATCATTTGGATTAGTAACATTTTTAAATACTGTCCACAATTTTTCTTTAACTGCGAACTTTGTAAACATTCCAGGTTCTAAACCATAAGCTTCTACTTCCCACGGTTCAGTCCAATAATCTGTTTTTGAAGGATCAATATGTGATCCTTTCCATCTTGTTCCTTTTTCATCCATTTCTGAATATGCATATTGTTTTACGTGAACCATTTCATGGGCTAACGTTTTCAATATATCATAAGCGGCAACATTTGGATTTAGTTCAATTAAAAAATCTCTAGGTTTACCACTATCATTATAACCAGTAATTGATGCATATCCGAACACATCAACTTTTTTATTAAATTTAATTTGTAAAAAAAGATTTTCCGTCATTTTTGACGTAAACAAAAGATCGGCATAGAATAATGCCGCCCTTTTAACATAGGGACGAAATTTTTTCTTTTCAGGACATCCGATTATGCTCAGTTTCATTTTAGACCTTTATGCACAATTCAAAAACTTACGAGATAGTATGTTTCCCAATATTTAGGAAAAAAAACCAATTTCATCAGGTGAAATTACTTACCCACCTGATTCACTAGTATATCACATTTTTTTAAGAATGTCAAGCCCACATCGTCCCTATATGCCGAATCAAAATATACCGTTTTAATGCCTGCGGTATAGATTTGTTTGGCACAATGTATGCATGGTGCATGGGTTAAAAACATGGTGGATCCATCACCAGATTCGGTACATTTAGCAAGTTTGGCGATTGCATTGGCTTCGGCATGAATGACTTCATCTTTGGTTTTAAGTGCATAACGCCTAGTGATCATAACGGAACCTTCGTTGGCATCTACTAGTTCTAGTTTTTCTTTAAATGGCCATCGTTGTTCAATTTCATCCGGACTTAACCAACCACCAGCATCGTCACTCATGTATTCTTTAGTTTCACATTCATTTGTCCAACCAGATGGCATACCATTATAACCAATTGAAATAATTCGGTCATCTTTGACAATTATAGCACCGACCTTTAAACGCTTTGCGCTTGATAACTGTGCAAATCGATGTGCCACATCCATATAAGCATCAATAAATTTCTGTTTCATCAAACTTCAATCCACGTAAAATCACCCAACCATTTAACTTGGCAAACATAATCATAATTTTCTGGAGCCGATGAACTCCAATCATTTGGACCATTTCTAACTAGTCTAGTTATATTTTTTTCTGTATCATAGATCAACCAATAACATTGACCAGGATAAGTTTTAAAATCATATTTGGCGGCATGTACTGCATCAGTAATGTATAATCTGCGTTTGATTTGTTCAGCTTGTTTTTGTAACACCTGTACCAAGTCCATGATTCTATCATATTCTTGCTGAGCGTGCATACGAGCCACATTCAGCATCAAATCTTTTTGCTCAGTAACAGGAACTAGATCAAATTTTGGACCACTAGATTCTGTAGGGTAAGGCGTCACATTTCTGTTTAAAAACGCCACCAAACTGCCGCCAATATTACTATCGTAACTATTACGACCCTTTAATAAATTTGATTCATCACTCACTTTGCAAAGCTTCTAATGTCTTGTTCATCTTTGTCATATCAGCACAAGTATATTTTTGATAAGATTGTTCTAATTCTTTTGGCATTGAAATGAATTCAACAATAGAAGGCCATGTTTTTGATACTTCTGATGCAACATGCATAAAACTTTTGGTTGTTCCGGTACCAACATTCCAAGTACCAGATTCTTTGATATTTAAAAATTTAAGGTGTGTATCAACTATTTTACTAACATGAATAAAATCTCTATGATAATTATTGCTGCCATCAAAAAGTTTAATTCTTCTTTTTTCTTTGGCTTGTTTAGTGAATTTAAAATATGGACTTGCTTGGTCACCCTTGTGTTCTTCGCCTTCCGGACCATACACATTAAAATATCTAAACATCTGAGTGATGTTACCACCCATGTGTCTATTGATGTATCTTTCACTTAGATACTTCGACCAAGCATAAGGTGTCTTTGGATCAACAGGATCATCTTCCCTAAACGTACTAATTAACCCATAGACTGATGCTGAGCTAGAGAATTGAAAGTTAACTCCGTATGTCCTACATGCATTATACAACTGTTCAGTAAAGTCAACATTTTGTCGCATCACTTTTTCAACATCTCTTTCGGTTGTAGAACTAATTGCGCCAACATGCATTACCCAATCTTGTTCGATAACGCTAGGCATATTGCCATCGCCCCATTCATAGGTCGATACATTATGTCCTTTTTCTTCTAACGCTTTGAGTAAATGTGAACCGATAAATCCACGGTGACCTGTTAATAAGATATTCACTTTTGACTATCGCCTTTCATTACACGATAATTGTCCTCTACTGAATCGGGGGTACTTACTTCAATTAAAGTGCCTTCTTCGAGACAAATAACTTGATGTGGAAGTAAAGGCGGATTGTGCCATGTATCACCAGGATTTAATTCATGTTCATATTGTGTGGCGTTGGCGGTGTTGATACAAACGACTTTAAACTTGCCATCCATCACATACCAAGTTTCATCTTTGACACTATGAAAGTGCATACTGAATTTGGCATCTTTATTAAACTTTAATAATTTGCCGCAATACTTGTCGTTGGTTGCAAAAATAAATTCATGACCCCAACCTTTTTCAACAAAGCCTTCAAGACGCATTTATTTCTCCTAAATCTGGTGCGTAAACACCTAAGTGTTGCACAGTTATAGAAGCTGCTTGAATTGCAAAAGGAATAGATTGTTCAATACTATTTGTTTGCAAATATTTGTATGTAAGTGCTGCCAGAAATGTATCGCCTGCACCACAGACATCAGCAACTTCTACCGGCATTGCAGGATATCTTGTTCCTTTGTAGTAAGCGCCTTGTTCTCCGGCAGTTACAATTAATTCTTCACACTTACTTTTTGATGCCATGAACTCAGGGGTATTAATTTTTACAATACATTTGTTCATTCTATCAAGTTCAGTTTTTTTCGTATCAACAAAAATTGGACCAGAAAAAACGTTTTGCAAATTCTCTAGCGTTTCATAAGAAACTGTACCTTTGTTATAGTCGCTCACAACAATTGCGTCATAATCTTGTAATATATCAGGTTCAATAACTAATGATTTACTTATTAAATCTTCATCAATACGAACGATGTGTTGTTTGGATTTTAAATCAATCAGTCTTGTTTTTTTAGATTGGTTACCAAAAATTCTATTAACTTTACAACCTAGATTCACAAGATTCTGATATACGTTAGCCGCCATTCCTGGCTTTTGCTCTTTTCGTTGAAACTTAAAAACCGGAACTGGTGCTTCAGGACTTAATCTCTCTACGACACCGTATTGATACTCATCAAGGCAATCATCGCCTATCAATAATATTCTGAATGGTTTTTGTTGTTGAATGTTCTGTTTTGTCATAAAATAATATCTCCTTACACATCGATTGTCCGATTATTGGTTTTTCTATGTAATCGGAACCTTTAACCATAATATCTGGTTCATATAATTTAATCTGATCAATTAAATTTTGTTCACTATCAAACATCCAAACCATATCAACACATCTTAATGCACACAACATTCTTATTCTGTCATATTGATTATTGATTGGTCTAGACTCACCCTTTAATTCTTTTACTCGCCTATCACTATCTATACAGACCAACAACTGGTCACCGAGACTTCTAGCATATTCTAAAAGTGCAATATGTCCGACATGAAGTATATCGAACGTACCATTGACAATTATTTTTTTACCAATCGCCATTGTCAAACCACACACGTATAGTTATAGGTAAAAATTCTAAAATAAAATAATCGACTTCCCAAATTTCGTTTGTTGATTTAAAACCACAATTAATTCTCCAATGAAGTGGATTTAATTTAATTGTAATATTCGCTCCAGAATATCTTATCCAATTGTAAATAGTTTGTAACATTTTTTTATTCCGGTAAATACAAGTAATCGATTCTCGACCTATTCACGGTACTAACCGCATCTTCAAGTGTTTCAACCAAAGGTTCTCCAGCCAAATTGAATGAAGTATTGAATAGAATCGGTGTTCCTGTTCTTTTGTAAAATTCTTCAATCAATTCATAGAAGTGTTTATTTTGTTCTCTAGTGACTGTTTGTATTCTGCAAGTATTGTCAACGTGAATAATTGATGGTACTTCTTTGATTGCTTTTTCTTTTGCTTGAACAGCAAACGTCATGTAGGGAGATTCTTTTATGGTCAACATTTCAAAGTAATCATGTACGTGTTCCAACATAATTGTTCCAGCAAAAGGCCTAAACCATTCACGTTTCTTTATACCATTAATAATATCTTTGCCTTTTGGATTTCTAGGATCAAAAAGAATTGAACGATTACCTAGAGCTCTAGGACCCCATTCGGAGTGTCCTTGAAATATTGCAACTACTTTTTGATCAATCAAATGATCAACCGCTACAGTTTTGTTTGTTATATTAACCATTTTGATAGGCCCAAAGAGCTGCTCCAATAGCAGTACCACCATCATGTGCAACAGGATCTACAAAGAAATTATAATTAGGAAATTCTTTAACATATTCATAATTGTTTACACAATTTAAAGAATAACCACCAGACAACACAATGTTTTTGCATTTGTTGTATGACATTGCCTTTTTAATTAATTTAATTGTATCTTTTTTTGTTGAGATTTGCAATCGTTTGGCTTCATCTTCTGGTTTATTACCAGATTTATTACCGTAACTAGCTAGTCCCATAGTTTTTCCAGCTTCTGAACCCGATCCAAATCCTAACTGAGAAGTTAAAATACTAAATTGTTGGCCTGAACTGTGTTTGGAAGAAAATTGTAAGTCAACTCCATCAACATTATCATATTCTGGTTCAATAGGTTCAAATGGTCTATTGACGAATCGAGAATTTGTCATGTGTTTATAATGACAAGTATTTGTTTTTTTTGTCAGAAAGTAAACGCTTTCAATTTCTTGGAAACCTGGTTTATATGGTTGTGTTCCGCCACCATCCATAACGATACATAAAGCTTCATCAAATTTGGAAAAATAGAAACCACAATAAGCGTGATATAAGTGATGATGTCTAAGACTAAAGTAAGACGAATTAAAGTTATTTAATTGTTTCAATAAATCTTCATTAATAATATCATCCCAATTTTGGGAGTTTTCTTTGAAGGGTAAAAATCTATCAAAAGATGAAATGATTACCTTATCATAAAAGGTGTTTGCATGAGGTTTAATCGATAGATATTCTGTTTTTTGAGAATGATGTGGACAATAATTTTTTATCTTATTGAACCTATCTTCCTCTAGATAGAAATCAATTTTGCCGTCTGTAATTTGGCAAATCGAAGCGTTATGTGAGGTGTTGATTCCCAAAATTTTCATCTGACATATTCCAAATTATCTTTACGCATATAGTGTAGCGTTTGGGTTTGGACCCCTGGTAAGTTTTTTACTACAGGAACAAAAGTGACACCATCAATTTCTTTAGATGGCCAGTGGGAGTATGTATAAAAGGTATCCAAGTTCGTGCGAGAACGAACTTTTTTTAGGACTTCTTTGGGATTTTGGGTCAATTTTTTCATAATCACTGGAGTATAACAAAAAAATAGGGAATTGTCAACAATCCCCTATTTATTTACCACTTATTTGTTTTTAGGAAAATTTAGATTTTCCCATTCTTCGTCAGATACGGGCCACCAATTACACATATTAGACCCCACGGGTGCGATAAGCGTATTCAGTTTGCATCTTACGAACTTCTAACCAAGTATGATAAAAATTTTTAAGAAAGTTTTTCATTATTCGTTCTTTTCTTTAATTGTAATTTTCTTAATTGCGTCTTGAGCTTTGATCATATTCTCTAACCAAACCTTAAGCATGCCGTTTACCAATTCTGCATCTTTAATTTCAACTTTATCAGCTAAAGTAAAAGTGCGTTCAAAAGAACGATTTGCAATACCTTTGTATAGATAATCAGTTTCCGGATCATCCTTTGTTGCACCTTTGATGACTAGTTTGTTGCCATCTAGCGTCATTTCAATATCAGATTTTCCAAATCCAGCAACAGCCATTTCAATAACATATTTGTTATCTTTGACTTGTTTGATATTGTACGGAGGATACCCAGCAACCTTTGCAGATTGTTCCGCAATTTGTTTGAGTGTGTCTAGAGTGTGATCGAAACCGACCGTGAATGGTTGAAATTGACCAAAAAGGTCCTTACCAAATACATCTTTAATGTAAGTCATTGCTTTCTCCTTAGTTAAGCGAGTTTTAAAAAATTGCCGCCTCGATGAGCACGGCACCATAATTATATTAGTATTTATACTAATGTGTCAAGCATTTTATGATTTTTTTGCTCTTGCATCAAAATGTGTACCATAATCCCCAGCAAATGGATGAAAATGATTTTTTTCATAATCATTAGGGTCGTCTGTTACTTTCATTTTATTTTCTGGTGTCAATCGGTGAGCTCTGGTGACTTTAATTTCAGGATCCTTATATACATTATGCCACATTTTAGCGCCAGCTCCTGATAATTGGTGGTCGGACCTTAAATTTATTCCATGATGCTTAATTAAGTGTTTATAAACATCACTCATAACATGTTTTCCTTGGTGTTTTTGATGCAATGCTGTTCTATTAACATGTAAAACATTAGGTTCAGTGTCACCTTTATGTGTACCATGATAACTTTCTATTGTTCCTACATGTTTACCGTTATGGTGAACAAATATTGTTTGAAAGTCTTTAACATTTTACACCTATTCCTTCTTAATCTTAGCTCCGATTTGGTATTTTGGTACCAATTCCCACTTGTCTTTTTCTTTGTGTGGAATAATTTTTATTTGTGATAAGAAAATTGGAGGTGGGTTTTCAATTTTCGATACATTCACAATACCCACAAGACCCCAATCCTGTAGTAGTTTAACAATTGCATTTCTGCGTGACAAATCATTTTCGGAAATGTCTGTTGGTTTACCATCTAAAGCAAACAATTCTTTAAAATGTACGATGTAGTACTTACCTTGTTTGTGTAAAATATGACAGGATTGGTATAGTATGTTTTCTTTTTTTGATGCGATACCAATTCGTGTTAACGTTTCACGAACTTTGAGAAAATCGTCTTTTTCTTTTAAAGTCACTTCAACTAAGTCTGTAATATTAATCATCACTTTGTTCCGCCTTTATCTGTTTTTTTTCTTATTTCAGCGAGTTGTTCTTCATTAAGAATACGCAGAGCTTCTTTGGCCTTCTCATTTGAGTAACCAAAATAAGTCTTAACGGATTCTATGTCTTTATCGGTTGATGATTTCTGCCACGGTTGAAATTTCCGTTTCATCGACCTTATAGTATTTAGAAGATAGTGATATTGTAGATCCTTGTCTAGATGCGGATGAAGATTAATTTCATTTGCATACAAAACACAATCCATGTGATAAGACAAGGCACGGTTAACCAAGAAAGGATGATAGTCCTTTAAATCTAACTCATCATAGATTACAGATTTTTTAGTTGTGAGTATGGATGGAATAATTTCTTTGAACAGGTCAGGCATATTAATTCATCCATTGCGTTATATCTTGTTTGTTAATTCTCTTTATATACTTCTGAGAAATAGAATCTTCTTTTTTTCTAGAATCACTAAAATCATCGGCTTCTGCAAGATTTAAATAAGGTAAACGACCAAACATTTTTTGATATTGATAAATTTGTTCACTCTCAACCAATGATAGTAAATTTCTCATACCAACTGCTGGAACATGACTTTTTGGTATTAGAAGTGCAATATAAAAAGTCTTTTCTGAGGTAGTGTCCTCACTATACAAACTGTGATATAGTTCATACTTTCTCTTTTCAGAACCAAAATTACCATTGGGATTACTGAACCTAGGTAGATGTTGTTTCATTCTTGCGTGTGGTGCAGTAGTCAAAGAAGGCTCTCTGTGTGCTTCTTTCCTATCTGCTGTATAGTTATCTTTTAGACCCCCAGCCATACCAAAATAAAAAGTTTCCTCTAACATGAAAGGCCATTGGTTCTGTGGTGGCATAGAATCCAACCAAGAAAAAGCATATACAACACTTGTCAAGTTTTTTGTGTAATCATAAACTTTTTCTTTTGTTGTCCAAAAGAGATTCATATTTTCGTTTGTATAAATCATTTAAACTCACAGTCCACCATAATTTCTGTCAAACAAGCAATCAAGTTGATTTCAGAATCAGCAACAAAAGCCACTTGATACTGATACTTAGCGAGAATAAGAACCAGTGCGGGTACGGTGTCTGGTTTCAATAGTTCATACAGACCATCATATAGTTTACGGAAGATTCGTGCAGGATCGTTGTCTAAGTTGTTGGTGACCCATTTACGACATGATGCAAAGTCTTTTTCTTTCAAGGCTTTAGTGAGTTCATTTAATTGAATATCACTTACTGCTGCAAGAATACCTTTGTCGATAGTGCCAGATACCGCATATCGTTGAAGTTCGTTTAGAATTCTACGATTATCGGGAAAGTGTTTGGTGATAACAGCAGCAACCACTTCTTTATCATAAGTGATGTTTTCTTCACCAAGTATCCATTCTACACGTTTGAAAAACTGTGCAGCCAATTTAGCTTTCTGACCGTTAACTCGAAAGTCAATGACGGTGCAACGAGAATGTATTGGATCAATAATGCGATTTTTGAAGTTACAAGTAAAGATAAAAGAACAATTACTTGCAAATTCTTCAATAGAAGCACGTAGAATAGCCTGTGCATTAGGCGTTAGATAATCTGCTTCATCAAGAATAATGACCTTGCGGCCACCCATCAAGCTTACTGATGAAGCATAGTTTTTAATTTTGATACGAATGGTATCAACACCATTCTCATCCGAACCATTGATAACAATATAGTCACAACCAACTTCTTCGCATAGTGCTTTGGCAATTGTAGTCTTGCCTACACCAGCACCACCCGAAAGAAGAAGGTTGGGTATTTCTTTTTTGTTAACATATTCCTGAAAGGTGGTTTTAACCAGTTCAGGCAAAACACAGTCTTGTACTTTAGAGGGGCGATACTTCTCCACCCACAAAACATGATGTGTCATTCAAAACTCCCATAATATAAAAAAATCACAAAATCAATTAGAATCGGCAGGCGTTCTATTTTTCCAAGGAAATTGATTCATATCAGGTAAACTCACAGTAAACATAGAACGATTTCCTGTAATGTTTTCCACACTATGAATTATTTTAGTATTCAACAAATACCATATTCCCGGCTCTAAAACTACATCATCAATAACTTCCAAATCGGTATAATTTTTCACCCAATAACTTTTTCCTTCGGGTCCTGCTGCATGTAGGCGTTCGATTGGATGACCACGTTCTTTGTACCAAACAGTACGCACGTTGTCGCCACCAGCATCTAAAATATAAACCATATTATATCTGCGTCTAAAATCTACATGTGGACCATGTATTGGTGCGTCACCAATCGAAACGGTTGCTCCTGATTCGAATGGATGTGGGTGTATATAATCCTTTGACCATTGTTCAAATTCTTCACCCAAAGAAACGCTACATTGTTTTACCGTTTTTGTTAAGGTACCATGGCGAACATGTTCACGTTCACCATAGCCGGTTGTGTACATACTCGCATTAGGAGAACCTTTTTTTTCACCAAACAAAAAATCATTAATTTTAATTTTAGCTAAATCAATAAACTTTTTTGGAGGATGAATTAGTTGGGGTATACTAATGCAAGTTAACATTTTTAAATAGCATTCAATATTGCAACAACTTCGAGTTGTGTCTGACTAACTGCCCAACCACCATTAACTAAGTTAACAATAGTTTTTCCTTGCATTTCACCATCAGCTGCCTCAAAAACAGCAACGACATATTGCGGATTGATAGCGATAGGTTGGTCTGTAGTTGCTTCATTAAGATATACGAACATGTTTTATTCTCCAAATTTTGAATCTTTCGATTCGGTTGCGACCCAATATTGAATATCTACATTCTTATTTTTGAAAGATGCAAGACCCTTTGAAGAAATCTCAACATCATAAGAACCAGAAATCATTTTCAGGTTTTCGGTCAAAAAGACCATTTTAAATTTATTGTCGTTGCCATCAGCAACTTCAATTGAATTCGTGTGTGCAGAATCATCTTTTGCATTAAAAGCGGTCAAACAAATTTTGTCACCGGTAGACTCAACAGCAATATTAGGTGATTGCAGAATGTTTGCACTTTTTAGAATGGAACCAAAATCTTCTTCTGTTAGTGTAAAAGTGATATCAACTGATGGCAAACTCAAAGCCTTATCAGGTGCGGTTACAATCATTTCTCTGGCTGTTTTTCGATACTTGGCTTTGCTGCGGCCAGATTTAAAGATGATATTAGATTCATCAAAATCAACTTCGGTATCTTTGTTTAAGGAATGTACATTCAAAAATTGATTCAAATCGTACACACAAAAGTCTTGTGGGAACTCATCTTTAAGTGTGGCTTTTGCCAAAACAGTTTTACCTGATGAGATCGTGGTAAGTTTATTACCTTTTTTGAATTCGATGCCAGAATTAATTCCTGCAAAGTTTTTCAATACGGAAAGGGTTTCATTGGAAAGTTTCATTTATTACTCCATTATATAAGAACATTTTTATCATACGCTTGTTCAAGTTCAACGTCAATACTTTCTTTGGAATACTTGACATCATGTTCATACAAAAACATTAAACAACACATAGCATGAGCTAGGTGGTGTAATCCTGATTCTGGATCAATTTGTTCACCTTGTTTCCAGGACCAAACATGTCGTTGTAGTGCATCAAAGTACCTGCGTTTTGATTCAGGTACTTTTTGCCAATTATCACGCTCATATTTTTGAGCTCCAAAGGTGAGAACTTTTACAGTTTCTTCTAGTGCAAGTGGTGGAAGCAAACCATACTCTAATTTGCCTCCATCAAATTTACGACCTTTGGTCAATTCAGACATTACATCTCACCAACAAAATTTGCAACTGCTGGCATATCTCCTTGGAAGTGATATGTACCAATGTGTGATGTTTTCATCCAAGGACACAAGAAGATTTCTCCACCAATTTTACGCCACATTTGGCAGAACATGTAATCTTCTGAAAGATAACGTTCAGAACCACCACCTGTAATAGAATCTTTAGTGTCGATTACAGTATCAAAGAAGGCATGGATATAACGTGATCCATCAAAGTGAGCTTGACCGATATGATCTGGTTTGTATTTAATTGAAGGATATGCTTCTTGCATTTTAGAAAACACTTCACGTTTGATCATCATATAACCAGTACCAATTTCCAAAACACTTAAAGGTTCTGTAACAGTAAATTGTGCGGTACCTTTAACTGGATTGAAAACATAATCTCCAGTAATTTTTTCTAAATTACCAAGTTCGATGTTTGGATTCTTTCTTAGTGCTGTAGCAACAGATTTCCACTTGATCGCTTTCTTTGGATAAGGACCACCGATAATTTCTTTATCAAGTGCTAACAAAGCAATTACGTCCTGTGGATTAAAGTGAATGTCAGAATCAATAAACAACATGTGTGTACATTCTGAACGATGCAAGAATTCATCAACAAGATAATTTCTTGCTCGGGTAATTAGGGACTCATTAAACAGAAATGAGAATTTGACCTGTACGCCATACTGCATACAGATACCTTGTAAATCTAGGCAGGCTTTTGCATAAAGTCCATGATTCATGCCGCCATACATTGGGGTAGCAACGAATATACTTTTCTTTTGCAGTTCTTCTTTTTTAATCGATATTTCCATTTGGACTCCAATGTTTTAATAAAAAAAGGAGAGGCAATTTGACCTCTCCCCATACTAACGCTTGATTAGAAACCTACTGAATAGGCAGCACGAACCATTGCTTTAGTTGGTTTGCCCAAACGATAAACAGCTACTTTGCTGCCGTCACGGCGTGTTTTGGTATTTGTGTAAATTACATGACCTTCTTTACGCAATTCTTCGATGCGAGCAGCAACATTTTGAATGCCAAAACGAGCACGGGCTTGTGCAACTGAAAGTGTGTTGTAACCTTCTGTTTTGCTCAGAAAGTTGATGATTTTAGATTTAGCAGATTGTTTCATAGTAAAAACTCCATATTAAAGTAATAAAAATTCTTGCCTTGTTAGCAAGTTCTCACATCATAACATTATATATGTGTGTGTGTCAAGCATATTGTGGTATACTTGTGTTTATCTACCAACTTGTGGTAGATATTTTGCCTTGGTTTCTTCCCAAGACAAATAAATCAGGTCATCATAGAAAAGAGAATCGTAAGAAACATTATTCTTTTTCTGTAATTGCCTAATTCGACCCTTAGCATACTTGGTTTTCCAAATATTGGCAAGGGCTTCTTCACTGGTATCAAACGATTTTACCAGTTCAGAATCGGTAATCTCTTTACGGAGAAATTCATTGGTATTATTATAGAGAGGACTGAAATAGATACCACGTTGATGTTCGGTACGAATTAATTTTTTATCGATACCTAATTTTGGGTAGGCAAAGTTCAACGATCTGTTTTTATGATCACGTTTAAGTGGTAAACCATTTTGATTTTTGGCTTCCCACCATTCAAAATATTTACGAGTATGATTTTCTTTAATCCAATCAAATACCATATTCATGGTTTTCCTAGATGGTTCAAACGCAACTGAACCAGAACTAAATCCCATTTTGTTCCAGTATTCAAGTCCATCGTATTGGGATAGGCCTCCAGCCTTCGTAGCACCATAAAGTGATGTGGTAGTCACTCCGACTAGAACATCGTCATATCGTTCTTTCCAGTCTTTTTGGACGGTATCAGAAAGGCACAACAAGGCAAGTAATTTACCGCCCATATAATTAAACCCCAAAGGTTGTAGGGGCACGATAGTAGAACCAATTGCGGTGTGATTAATCATGCCTTGTTGTGTCTTAACTTCTCTTGACCAACCGATGGCCTTATCTCTTGGAGTTAAGTCTAAAAAATCTGATGATATACAAATAACACCAAGATATTTACCTGTCACATCATCAGTAACCGTATAAAATAGATTGCGACCAATGTTAGAATTATTTTTCATTGTGGATGAAAAGGTACGTATGGCATTCCAAGTTTCTGCCAATGAACCGTTTGATAATTTCATCACAGGTTTTAATTTTTCGTAATCGTCAGGTGATTCTGGCATCCAAAAATTAGATTTTACTTTTTCAATCAATTCTTTTTGCTCGGGATTAACCATCTGAACTTCTGTACCCCAAAGAGTCGAGGCCTCAAAGACTGGATATCGTTCTTTAACTTCGCACCATTTTTGGTATAAAGTATATTCACGAACATCCATCTGAGAAGCTTTGGTCAAGTCTCCAATTAGAGTCTTGGTCAATTCTTCTTTATCTATGTGTTCAAACTTACTTGGCGGGTTGGACTCTTGCCATTCTACCCATTGTTTGTCCACAAATTCAACTGGTGTCGCCATTATTTTATACGCAATTTCTTGATTAGTTTGTTACGCTTTTGCATACCCATTTGCAATGCAAGCGGTTTTACTCTTTCAGTATACACTATTCCATTCATATGATCAAGCTCATGAAGAAAACATCTTGCAGATATACCAGTATAGTGTGCCGTTTTATTTTCTCCATTAAAGTCTTGGTATTCTACATCTACGGCCGCAGGCCTGGTAATTCTAAGTCCTAGTAATGGGAAAGATAGGCATCCTTCAACAATATGCGATTCATCATATGTTGCGGTAATTTTTGGATTAAAGAATGCCACAAAGTTATCTTCGGCACCCATAACAAATACTCGATACCTAAAACCACATTGGTTGGCAGACAATCCATATCCTTTGTGTTTCTTGCAAGTTTCGACCAAAGAAGATGCGAACTCCATAGGATTTACAGGAGCATTTTTAAAATCAAATTCTGGCATCACTTCTTTCAGAATTGGATTATCTTCTCCTACCAAATTAAACAAAGGTATCGAAACAGTCTTAGCGTAACTGGTGCCCCTTAATGTATCTTCTGTATTAAAAACAATTGTATCACTCATTTTGCAATCCTACTAAAATTATTATGTTTCTCAAATTTAATAACCGACCTGAACTTGTCGAATAGTTGGTCACCTTTATGTGAAATAACGAACACATTTGTATCTGTTCCCATTTCATGTATCAATTTCAAAAATTCTTCTGTACCAACACCGTCTAGTGATGAATCAAAAACTTCATCTAAAATTAATAGATTTGTATTTGTACTGTTCTTCAACTTGGCAATCTGACGCCATGTAAACAGCAATGCCAAATCAATACGCATCTTTTCACCTTCTGAAAAATTAGCATAAGAAAATTCATCACGATGCCGACTCTTAATTGTTTCTTCAAAGTTTTCGTTAATGTTGAAATTAACAAAGAAATCCATTGCAGTCAGATACTTGTTAATCAACTTGTTCATAATAGGTAAATACTGGCGAATAATTTTAGTTTTAATACCTGTATCTTTTAATAGGTTACCTGCAAACTCATAGTATTGCTTTTCTAACGATAATTCTTCCATCTGTCTGAGCAACATGGACAATTCTCGCTTGAGTTCCTTAAGCTTCTCATTTTCATCTTCCAAGCTATCCTTATGCGTTGAAAGATTTTGGATTTCCAAGTTGAGTTTGCCGATGTAGCTATTAACGGCAGAAATCGTTGAGGTGTGTTTGACAATTTCATTATTATGCGCCTGAATGTGTTTAACTATTTTTTGAATTTCTTCGATACGTTTGTTTGTTTCTTCGATTTTATTTTCGATATCTTTAACTGCAACTCCAACTTCTCCTTTTGTTTTATTGATTCCACTAAGTTGGTTATGTCTGAAGGTGTCATCGATACTTTGTTTGCAGGTCGGACAGTCGTGGTTTTCTTCATAGAATTTTTCTTCTTTTTCCAATTTTCGTAGTTTGGTTTCAAGTTTAGATTCTAATTGTATTAACTTAGAACTTTTCTTTTCTGTTGTTAATTTGTCAGAAATTTTATTATTTAAAACATCAATATGTTTTTGAATTAGTTTAATATCTGCCGTTAACTTATTCACTTGAGATTCAGAATTTTCTATTTCTTTTTGTTTCTTCTTTATTTCCGCATCACTATGTTTCTTATGTTCTTCGATAGAACTCTGTTGCATCTTAATTTTTTCAGAAGTTAAGTCCATCGCATATTTGTTTTTACCAGAAGTATCTTTTATGGCAACCATTTTTTCTTTTACAATCATGTTCATTGATGAAAAAATTTGGATGTCAAGCAAATCTTCAATAATAGCTCTACGATCAGCTGGAGATAATTGCATAAAAGGAACAAAAGAAGCCGAACCAAGGATGACAACTTGCGTGAAAGACTTGTAATTTATTTTGAGAATAAATTTCTCTAGGTGGTCTTGATAGTCTTTTGCCTTGGCATCTTGGTCGACCATAACTCCATCACAATATACTTCAAAAACATTTGGTTTAATGCCACGAATAACTTTGTATTGTTTTTTACCAACCAAAAATTCAACCTCAACAACACCTTGTTGCTGATTAATAGAATTTAATAATTGTGGTTTATTAATTTTACGAAACGGTTTACCAAACAACGCAAAACACAACGCATCTAAGATGGTTGATTTACCAGCACCATTGTTGCCAATAATAAGTGTGTTTGGAGATTTTAAAAAATTAATTTCAGTAAATGAATTACCAGTGGAAAGAAAATTCTTCCATCTAACACATTGAAAAGTTATCATACGAACTCAGGACCCTCAACCCAAACAACAACAGATTTTCTGGTGCCTTTAGTAACTGGTGAAACAGCATGTAACAGATAAGAAGGAAAGAAAACTATAGAACCACGTTTCAAAGATGCTTTGTGTGGTTTAGATTCGTTGCCTAAATTGAATAAGAAATCGCCACCCTCAAAATCGGTTTCAGGTTCATTTAAGATTAAAGATAAAGATAATTTTCTGACACCTAGTCGGCCTTCAGCTGTGTCTGGATGAAACTTGTACTGGCCATTTTCAAAATCATTATAAACAGAATACATAATATTGTAATAACCTATCAACTTGAAATTGAATACTTCACGATTGATCTTTAAAATTACAGAATCTAATTTTTTAAAAAACCATTTCAAATCTTCATTATCTCTTGAATAGTCACACACATCACATATTCTCCACTTTCCTGTGTTTGATGGTGTGGACCCTTTGGATAGTTCTCCGTGCGTACTAAAATAGTCACACAGTTTATCCAATTCTTCAGAAGTAAAAATATTATCTACAATTTTCCAGTTCATGCTTGATCCAGATTTAATGCTTCCACGTACAATTCACGCATTATAGTTTTCAATTTCTCATTATCAATGTGTTCTTCTTTGATTCCATCCACAAACTTATTAATGATTGTGATGGTATCTTCTGCTTGATCTATCATATCATCTTCAACACTTTCTGTCAAGTCAGTAAAATCTTCAGCAATGGTAATATCGACTGGATTGATATTGTATAAATTGTTCATAAACTTATCAAACAGATAAGGATTAGTCTTATTCAATACCACAACTTTCACATATGTGTTGGTATATTTTGATAGGTCTTTGTTGTTGATTTCTGTAATTGATTCCTCTTTATCATTATAAATGATTCTGTGAAACATCACATTAGGATTAGGAATAAATTCTAAATTCCTATCAGCCAAATGAAAAATATGGAATCCACGAACATCATTGTAATCTTGCCAAGTTAGTTCGTAAGGATTGCCAAGATAGGTGATGTTGTCTGAACTCGAACGATGATGGTAATGACCACTAAACACCTTATCGAATCGTCTGAATATATCACGATTTAATCCTTCAGCTGACGGCATGCCACGATGCATAGCAAAACCAGCAATTTCAAAGTGTCCCATGCAAAGTGTGGCTGATGTGTTTTTAATTTCTGCCAGAGATTGTTCATAGTTCTCCGCACAAATCCAAGGAATCATGCAAACGTCAGAGTTTACATCTCCATACTCTAGATGTATGGTTTGTGGAGTATCGATTACTGTGATGTTGTCATATTCACGTAATAACAAGTCAACAGAATTTACATCATTAGTATTTTTAAAATATGTATCATGATTTCCTACCAACATATAAACATCGATTGATTCTTTTGCCAAAATGTCAAAGAACATTTCTTTTGTTCGTTTCAAAGAATAAAAGTTGACATACTTTCGGCGATCAAAAGTGTCACCAAGTATCAATACAGTTTTAATGTTTTCCTGTTTTAATTTTGGAAAAAATGTATCACGATAGAACTTTTCATAAAAGTCTAGAAAATGAACCGAATCGTTTCTAGCACCGAAGTGTTGATCCGTTATAATTGCAACTTTAGTTTCGATCCGGTTTTCTTTTATTTTCATCATCATAATATTTAATTTCTAACACACTATCTTTTTGCCTGCAATTGGCAAATTCGACAGCATCACTAAAAGTTTTAAAAGACCTAAAGTTTACTTGAGTTGATCCAGGCATATAATAACATACCTTATACATTTTGTTTCCTTTCCTCAGACTCACGAACTCTTTTACGTAAAGAAGTTGTGCTAAAACTATGTTTGCGAGAGTTATAATATACATCAATATCTAATTCACGACCCGTGAAAGGTTTATCTTTGTATTCTTCTCCTATAATTCTAACATCAATTGGATAAGAAAGCAATATGTCCATCAATTCTTTTTCGGTAGAATATGGAATGACTTCATCCACATATTTGCAAGAATCCAACTGCACAAACCTTTCAAATAATGTTTGTACCGGTTTATTTTTGGTATCAGGACGATCTATGGTTGGATCGGTTTGTAATCCAACTATAAGGTGATCACATTGTTTTTTTGCCTCTTTCAACATCATCATATGACCGGCATGAAACAAATCAAATGTGGAACAAGTGAATCCTATTTTCATTTTACTCATTTAAAAATTTCTCCAAACCTTTTACTTTTTTAGTTGTTGCCTTTTTGGCTTCTTTAGCTACCTCAAAATTCTCTATGAATTCGGCAATATTATCGTATAATTGAAACTGTTTAAATGTGCCATCTTCCAGTTCCATAAACTCATGTTCATCTAATATACCAGTTTGTTCAGCTGATTTATATTTAACGTATAGTTGTTTCTTTTCTTTTTGTATTCTTCTGAGAAAAGCAAAGTAAATAATTTGTGTAAAATATGCAAAAGGATTACTTGACTTGGTTGGATCAAAGTTTGCAAAGTACTGTAAACAATTTTCAATACCATCGGATACCATTTCATCTCTATAAGTATAGTTAATGAAGTTAGGTTTGTGAGATAGACCTTCTGCAATTTTCATAAAGCATTCACCAATATAATTTGGTATTGCTGGTGCGGTGCGATTTTCTTTTTTTGCCAAATCACTAGCTGCTTGATATTCAATCAAGGCCTTGAGAAAATCTTGGTTGTTTATATAGTGTGTTTGTTTTGTCATAATAATTCCATTTCAAGTATACCATTTAATGTATTGACAAACAGCTTGACAACGTTTAAATTTCGGTGTGTCGCTGCTTCAGTATCAATGTATTGTTTCTCCGGTACCTTCTTCTAAGGCATCCATAATTTCCTGAATATCTTCGTCTCTCATTTGATCTGCAAGTTCTTTAGCTTCCAACAATGATGCAAGTTTTTTTACTGTATCGGAGTAGTACTCCGAGAGTTCATCGGTTGGTTCAAAAGTTGTTAACACATCGTTAGAAGAAATTTTTATTTCATTCTTTTTAATTAATTGTATTGGCAACCAATGATTCATAACTAATAATCCTTTAGTTCCGTTTTTTGTAACCAAAGAAACTGACATCGGAGAGTCTAACTGTATCATGCCATCTTGATCACATATGTTTCCAATTATATCTTCACCACTCTTTAGTCGAACTATTTTGATATTGTTCATTTTTTTAGTCCTATCTTGTAGATTTTGAATGGGAATCTCTCCTCATTATATATACGTGTTCTTTCCACGAAGTGTTTTAAAGTGAAATTCATGTGTTTACCAACTCTTAAATCATCTGCGATGTCGTAGAGTGTGGCAATATCTTTTCCTTCTGCTTGCCGCAACCCTCGACCAATGCTTTGTAAATTTCTAATTCTACTTTTGCTTGGGCTAGCGAAGATGATATTGTGTAAATTTCGTATATTGATACCAGTAGAAAAAGTACCAAAACTAGCCACAACAATCGCATCATTTTCTATCTCCATTATTTTTCTAATTTCTTCTCTGTCTGTAGTGTCCGTTCCTCCGTGAACAAAGAAAACTTTTCTTTCGCCAATATTCTTGGTTTCTCTAATTAGATCATACAGTATTTGCCCATGTTTGTCAACCATTTGATACAAAACCAGTGTATTATTTTGTAGACTTACTGCAAGATTTTTTATGAATTTATTTCTTTTTTCATTTGATATCAAATAGTCAATTTCCTCATGATAGGTTTTTTCTCGAAGTTCTTTAGCTATATCTTCATCATGTTTTAAAACTAAACACTTGATTTGAAATTCTGCAAGTTGTTTCTTATCTATCAATTGTTTTGTTGTTGTGACTTGTTTTACTGGACCGAACAACCCTTCTAATACCAACTTGTGTGTCTTGGTACCGTCTAAAGTTCCTGTTAATCCAATACGATATTTGGCATTAATACACGATGTCAATATTGTTGTTAGTGATTGTGCCTTGAACAAGTGTGCTTCATCGCCTATCACATAATCAAACTGTTCAAAGTATTCTTTAGGCATCTTGTATAAAGATTGCCATGTAGAGATGGTCAAAGCTTTGTCCGTGTTCTTGTCTTTGCCTTGATATATCCGATGAAGATATGGTTCCATATTGTCGTTATTGTAATCTGCAAAGTCTGAATACAACTGTTCGACTAGAGATGTGGTTGGAACAATAACCAAACCTTTTAAATTTTGATATTGTTGCAGTTGTCTAAACAACAAATAAATAATGAGAGATTTGCCAGATGCTGTGGGAGATACCAACAAAGAACGTTTAGATTGCATAGAGTGAACAAATGCATTTAGTTGATGTTCACGAACTTCTAATGGTTCACCTTTTCCATGTATCTTGAGGCTTTCAATAAACTTATTTGCATGATATACTGAGAACTCATCTTCAACAAAACTATGGGAGTATGTGTAATTTCGTTCAACACAAAACTGTTCTAGATAAGGTAGTAAACCAATGTAAAGATTGTTATTGCGTAAATCAAAAAGGCGAATTTTTCCGTCCCATATTTTGTTACGGAATGCAGGAACGAATTGGTGTCCTGGTACAAAAAACGTAAAGAATTCGGATAACTCTTTAGCTAAATGTTTTTCACACCCAACTTGTAAATATACCTCATTTACCTTTTCAATTAAAACGTGTTCTTTACTGTCCACCTATGAATTTCTCCCAGCTAATAAAGTCACGCAACTGGAAAGTTCTTGATTTCAGTTCTTGCATGATGGATTCAATTACTGATACAACTTCTTCATGGTAAACTTTTTTCTCCAATAATTTAATTAAATCGGAGTCTGCTTCCAAATAAGTGGTAATATCAGATTTGAGTGTGAATTGAAAAGGTTCCCAACCGTACTGTTCTAGTTCTTCTTGGGACATTTTACCTGTGTAATATTCCCACTTAATCTTCCGCATACGGAGATAATCAAAATGTGCCTTCTTTGAGGCAATCTTGTGCTTTGTGAGAATAGAGAGGTATTTGTTGTGTAATGTGGGTATTTTGATGAGTTCTTTGCCAGGTTCGGTCTGGTCAATCTCTGCATCACGTTCCCAATTTTTTAATACTTGTTCTAAGTTTTCCATAATATATTCAATAGTCTAACACCAATTTAACATACTAACATAACCAATGTTAAAATGCAAGCCTAATGTTAGATAAAGTCGTAACTTTCAAAATAAAAAGTGGCATCGCCAGTAATAATATCATCTGCCGATAATTTGGTATCGAAATTCAAATCGGAAAGAGAAGATGGAAACATATTGTAAAATTGTATTCTTGATACCGGATTATTCAAAGCATTTAAAATAGTCAAAGTACCATCAGAATATTGTTTTAGATTGGTACTGTTCAAAGTGTTTTGATTTTGTTGTGCCGTTAATCTATTTCTTTCATCTGTACCTTTTGGTGAAGCAAAAGAAAGCATCCATTTATGAATTTCTCTCCAAGATAACAATTCTTCATCGATAGTAAATGAAATATTGAAATTGTTATAAGATATTTGATTACCTGGACTATATGCAGTAATAGATGGAAATGATATTTGTGCTTGTCCAACAGAGATACCTGGCAAATTAACAGTTTGACAAAAATATGTTGTCGTTGGTATTCTACTAAACGTCATTAAAAACTTGGTAGCTTGTAACAAGTTTGTGTTTTGAGGTGCTCTAGTGAGTGCTGTCATTTATGATTAATCTTAGTTAGTTTCATATGTGTATTTAGGAGCCAAAAAAAAGACCACCTTTTAAAGGTGGTCTTTAAAATGTTCCTCTTAACGGGAACTTCTTGATTACATCAAGTTCTTAACGCCAAAAATACGATAGTACTTGTTAGTACGTGCGTTCAATTGACCTAAACCAACACCAGCACCCTCAGCGAATGGGTTTGCAACCATGCCGTAACGAGTCTTGAAACCAATCTTTGGTTGGAATGTGAATTGGTCAACTGCACGAACCATCTGTAGTGGTACGTATGGGCAGTAGAACAAACCAGCATCGTATGGTGATGAACCTTTGTAGCCTACAGTTACCAATTCTTGGTTAGATGTGTAACCACCAAAATATGGATCGATGTAAACTTTGATACGACCGTGTAACAAACCAGCAAATGTATTGCCTGTGTCGTCAACTTGTAGATCAGCTTGTAGAGCAGGAGTATATTGTAATACACCAGCCATTGCCATAGCGGAAGCAACGTCTGAAGAAACAATCAATACGTTACCTTTACCACGACGGGTTTGCTTAGCGATTACGTTTGCATCACGTTCGATTTGGAAAATCAAACCTTTGAAACGTTCAACAGACCAACGACCGTTAGAGTCGGTGTCTAAGTCGAAATAACCAGCGGTAGTTGTACCATACTGAGCACCAACTACAGCAGTAGTGTAGATTGTACGAATAACTTCACGGTTGATTTCGGAAAGAATCTCTGTAGACAGAATGTTAGACAATTCTGTTTCAGCATCAAGACCGTGAATTGCTTTCAAGTCTTGTGCAAGTTCTAGAGAGTATTCAGCTTTCAACGCACGGCTTTGAGCAGTTACAGTAACTTTCTCAATAGAGAATGCCATTTGTTGGAAAATTGCGTTGCTATCTGAACCTAAGAATTCAGCAGTAGCAGTAGTACGAGCGATACCAGTTGTGTATGCGTTAGCACTCAAGTCAGCAACAGGGTTTGTGCCAACGTCAGTTACAGCAGTACCACGGAAACCGTATGGGTTAGCAACAGAAGTAACACCAGAGAATGCTGTGTTTGCTTCGTTGTAGAAGGCTTCTGTACCACCTTGGTTGGTGTAACGAGCACGCATTGCGAAAATCAAACCGGTAGGACCAGTCATTGGCTGAACGCCAGCAACGTCATAAGCGATAAGATTAGGTAATGCACGGCGAACTAAAGAGATCAAAATTGGATCGAAATTAGCAACAGCAGAACCAGTAACGTTGGTTGGGCCATCAATAGTTTCGTTCAATTGTTGACGATCTTGAGCCATAGCTTGTTGTTGGTTTTCCAAAACAAGTGCTGTAACAGCTTTCTTGTATGGGTCTTTGATAGATTCAAGTTCTGGATGTTCCAAAACTGGAGCCCATTTCTTTTGTAGTTCTTCGGTTAGATACATATAGTTCTCCTTGTTTAGTATCTTTTATGAAATAATATTTATATTTTTTATTATTTCAAAGTTTGTGATATTGTCTTTGCGTAAATTTCCATTGAAGCATCAAAAGATTTAACAGCCTTCTTTTCTTCTTCAACTAAAACTTCTTCAAAAGATGAATTTTGTGCAACTTTAACATCTGTTTTAAAATATGATTCTTTTAAGATGTCAAGTTTTTCCATAAAATCGCCTTCCGTAGTAAAGTCCACACCCTCTGCGAGTGATTTCATTTTTTCTACTTGGGTTTGAGTTAGGCCTTCACATGCTGTATGTATAGCCTCTAATTTCTTATGTTCATTGAGTTCTTTTTTCATCTCAACTGCAACTTTAATTTGCTCATTAAGTGTGTCTTCCAACTCAGAAACTTTGTTTGTTAGTTCTTCAACGACATTAACTTTATCTTCTGGAATGTCGATGTAGTGTTCTTCGAATAAACCTTTTAAACCGAAAATAAAATCTTCAACGATTTCGGCACGTAAACCTTTTTCGATTGCAAGTTCGTTTTCTTTAACCCATTCTTCAACCATGTAGTTAAGATAGTCATCAACTTTAGAAGTTAATTCTTCTTTAACTTGTTCAATGGCTTCTTCAAATTGTTCTGTTAAAGTTTCTTCAGCTTCAGAAATAATTTCTTCTGCACGAGCAATAACGGCAGCTTCAAAAATAGTTGTTGCTTTAGTTTTAAATTCTTCAGAAAGATTTTCACCAGAAAGAAGTGCATCAACATCTTCTTTCATTTTTTCTTTCATTTTTTCTTTCTTGAGTTCTTTTCTGATCATTGCTTTATCTTCAGCAGCATCTTCATGGCCTTCTTTTTCTTCAGCAAAAACTTCATCATCTTCTTCAGTTTCTTCGTACTGCTGAAAAGTGGCGCCTTTATTCATAGACATAGTTTGCTTCATTGGCTTGCCTTCTGGTTCTTCAACAGAACCTTGTTCGGCTGGCTGACCTTTTAATTTTTTCATTGGTTCAGAACCAACAGGTGGTTTTGCACCAGGAGGTGTTGCTGTTGGTGCACCTTTGTGTGCGTCAGGACCAGAATCGGTAGTTTTAGTTACTTGTGTGCCAATGTCACCAACTTCTTTAGTACCGTATGCAACATCGCCAGACAACTTGGATGGTTTATCTTGACCACTCTGCTTAGCAGAAACGTTTCCTGAAAGGATGTCTTTAGCGGCTTCGGACAGATTAAATTTTGCCATTTTGGAAATCTCCTTGATTTATATTGGATATTTATATTTAAAGTTTTTTGAGGAAGTTTTCGAATATGCGTAGACTCACTTCTTCGATCTCTCTCTGAGTAGCTTGGCGAATTTGTGTCTTAGCTTGAGTGTAGTCCTGTTCAGTCCAAACACCATTTACTAACATCCATTCTTTACCTTCCATAATACCCTGTACAAATGCATTGGGTGCAGAAGGATCAGCTACAATATCTGCCGCTGTGGCCAGACGAAAATCATCCTGAACAACATTGATACCGTTAACAGATTTCAAAGAACCTAATCCACGGGATGACACACCAACTTGTGCGCCTCCGTCAAGTAAGCTTTTGACAATGTTACCCATAGGGGTTTCAAGAATTTTTGCTTTGCCTATCCAATCATTGCCTTCTTGGCGTAAATCTGTAGTTAACATACAGACTCTATCAAGATTGATTGATGGTGTATCAGGATGTCCTAATTCACCAAAGGCACGGTTTTTATTAATATATTCTTCTGTGTATCTCTGCACTTCTTTGGCCATAGTTTCTTTGAGATACTTTCGGCCATTACGGTTAACCACTTCTGTTTGTAGAAATGGTCCTTCAATGTATAGATTTTTCTTGCCGTCTTTTTCTTCGACAAGATAGTTAATTGTTTCGAAAACTTCTTTAATAAGTTTCATTGTTTTCCATCTACTTTCTTTTAATGGCCTGGATTATCAGGAGTTGGAGTGATAGAATATGGTGGGTAGTTGAATGCTTGGGGATCATTAAATTGACCACGCTGATAGTAAGCATTATCTTTACGCAATTCAACAACCATTGTGTAACTGTCGTTTGCAGCCATACCTCTAGTTACGATACCAATATCTCCAGTAGAACCTGGATTGCCAGCAGAATTGTTTGGTATTGTTGTCCAGTTGCCCATACCATCGAATTCACCGTTACCATTCATGATGATCAACGGAACGTTAGTATTTGCTCTCCAAAATAACTGAACGTCACCGCCAGCTGCACAGTCGTACCACAAACGATTTAGTGATAGTCCATAGTAAGGCTTTGCGGTATTACTAACACTTAAAGCAGAACGCAATGGCACGTTATTTGCATCCAAAGCACCATATAGGGTACTGGCTTGAATTCTTGCGGTATTGCTTTCTTGGCCTGTTCCATCAAAAGATCCAGTTAATTTAATAACCGTATGTTCTGTTGTATCTTTAATAAGCTGAAATGTAAATGAATTTGCCATTTTTTATCCTAATGTAATATTCTTGAATTCGTTCGGTACAGAGCTAGACCAATGCATAGCTTCGTAAGGTACTGTTACGTATTTATTAATTTTATCCACATAGTAAAGTGCTACTCTTTGGCCATTTGGAAACATTCTAATTGCTTTACGTTTCATAAGTAAAACGGCAGGAGGATCCTGCGGAACTTTAGGTTTCGCTGAACGACTTTCAGAAATAAACTCTTTAAAAGATTTCAACTTATTCCTCTGTATTATCTTCTACTGGAACTGGCGCAATTAAATTTCTAGCAATCTCTTGTTTTTTTGCATCAAGGTGAGCCATAACCCTATCTTGAATATCAGAATACAGAGCATCTCGCATCTGTTTGGCATCATCTTCAAACGCATAATCAATAATAGCTTTTGTGGTTTCGTTCATTTTTTTTATCTCCAATTCAAATATTTATAAAATTTGTTTCAATTTTGTGAATACGTCAGAAGTTCTTTCTTCCTTCTTTTGTGCATCTTTTTGCTGATCTAACTGAGCTTGTTGCATATCTGCCTGATGTTGTTGATCTGATGGATTCTGAGGTTGTCCTGGTACTTGACTCATCATTTGTTGTTGTGCAACATCGTTCGTAACAGAAACCGGCAATCCTAAACCTTCTTTTTTCTCTTGTTCAATTTGTTTCTGCATTTCTTCAATATCATCGTCCGTTAATCTTAGAACGTTTTGTTGAATCCATTTTTGCGAGAAATAACGTCCTGTATATGGATCAACTGCACCCAACAAACTTAAACGATTGGTCATCAACTCTGCTTCTTTTAGTTCGCTGAAGTTGTTGTCCTTCATAAAGTCATAATGAATGTATTCTTTAAATTCTTCAAATTCATCATTTGTACAAATGCCTTTTAATACGCATTGTACACGTAAAGCTTGGTCAAATAAATCTGAAAAACGATTTCTAATTCTATCTACAAACTTAGAAAATTTTAACTCATCTCTAGTAACTTCAGTACTACGACCTAAAGAGAATCCTTCACCTGGTTCTAAACGTGATATTGGAACATTCAAAGAACCATAAAGTTTCTTTTGGAAATACTTAACATCTTCTAATTCACCTAAGTTTTGACCACCTGGTAATGTAGTAATTTCTGTTCCTTTGCCGCCTTCTCTACGTGGTAACCAAAAGTCTTCCATCATGGATAAGAATTTGCGGTCATCACGAACTTCACCTGTGTTTGCATCATACACAAGTTTGTTTTTATACTTGACCATAATATCACGTAGGTACTGTTCAGCCTTTAATTTTGGCAAATTACCTACGTCAATATAAAAAATACGTCTTTCTGGCGCACGACTGATACGGTAGATAACAGTTGCATCTTCAATCATACGTAATTGATTCAATGGTTTAATTGCTTTGTGTAAGTATGATAGTACAACTGCTCTACGTGAGTCCATCAAACCAGAAACAACTGATATGATAGAATCTGTAGTGATACGAACACCAACAGGACCATAATTTGACGAACTGCCTGTAACAACTTTATCGTTGTAGATGTAGTATTCATTTACCACATCCATCATTTCTACACCAGTTCGTTCATCTTTTTTCTTTTTCATCTCACGCACTTTACGTATTTTGCGTGGATCGATATATCTTAATTCTTTAATACCCTGAGTGGGGTTTTCTCTATCGATAATGATATGATAGAATAATCTGCCATCAATATAATATCTACGGAAGATATCATGTGCCATGTTGTTATAGTTCAACAATCTAAGAACTACATTAAATTCTTCTTTGATTGCTTTTTTAATCTTATCTGTTTGTTTTAGATCATCCAAAACAATATTGATAATCTTGCCATCATCATCTTGTACGATGGCTTCGTTCATAATATCATCTATCGCAGACTCAATTTCTGGTTGCATAGCCATTTCTCTGTAACGAGAAATTAATTCTACTTCATTTTTGGCCGTACCGTCTAAATCAACATATGTGCCGTAATATGCAGCTGATGTAATTTGCAAAGCACCATCATCATTTGATGGAGGCGAAAACGTTTGTTGCACGGATTGATCTTCTTCAGATTTTTTCCGTGCAATCTCGAATCCAAATAGAGAGAATTTATTTAAAGCTGCCATATTATTTAATTTTCCAATTCAAAAAAACATAAAGGGAATACGAAATGTATTCCCAGTAAAAAATAATTAATTAGTTGTTTCAGCTTCCCACCATTGATAAGCAAAAGTTGCTGAGTATTCTTCAATAGTGTCATTACTCTGCCAATCCAAATCAATTGGAGCAATATCGAGTGGAAACAAACCAATAAATTTGTAAGTTTTCAAAATATTACCAGTTTTACCGTACTGAGAAACTGATGCGTCAACTGTGTAACCTGTAGGGGTACCTGCTGCGCTATTTCTTATGTTACTACTGTGACTATTTATTGCGTTCATCCATGACTCTAAAGAATTTCTAATTACGAAATCTTCATCATTAATGATCTGTAATGTCCAGTCGGTGAAAGTTCTGTTACCTGCAAACTTCAATTCACGACCGAAATAATAAACTGGCACAGTACCAACTGTTGAACCCGGTAATTGTGCGGCTTTGGCCATGAAAGTTGCTTTTTGGCCAGCAACTGAGCCGTTAGCCGCAATTGCTGGGAAGGTTAAAGTAACTTGAAATAAGTTGGGACGAGCACCGTCACCAACCATTTGACTTCTAAATTCTGTTACATTGAATGCCATTGTTATCTCCTGTTGTCGTGGTTATTTATTAGAACTGACCAACGATTGTTGTAAAGTCAACACTAGTTCCAACTGCAACAAAGTTCAATTGAATGAAGTTAATTGAACGAGCAGGCTTGATATAGATGTCACCAACGAATTGATTACTATCAATTACAAATCCTGTGTTATTTGTTGTATCACAAACAACGCGGAAGTCATAGATGCCACGGCGACCTTGTACTTCACGTAAGAAAGGAGTAACTAATGCAACAAACTGAGCACGGGTGAAATCATCGTTAAATTCAAACAATGAGTATTGTGCAGCTTTAGCAATTGCTTTTTCTAGAGTGATAAACAATCTACGAACGTTGATTCTGTCAAAGGCCGATGGTTTTGCTTGTAATGTTTTGTCGCCAAATAATACAATACCATTTCCTGGGAAAGAACAAACAGGATTAACACCTGCGTTGTAAATTGTGTCACGATAAGTTTTGCTTGGTGACCATGCCAATTTAATAGCGTTCTTGATGTTACCACGGTTGAAACCAGCTGGTGACCACCATGGATCGCGAATTGTGTCGGTATATGCACATAGACCAGCAACGTCAGCATTCAATGGAATCCAACGATATGTTGCGTTGTATTTGTCGTACATATATTTCCAACCAGAATCAGCAACAACATATGAAGATGAACGAGCTAAAGAAGTTAACCATGTTGTAATGTTATCTGCTTCTCCGCCACCTTGATTAACAACTGCTGAATAAGGAGGTGAAATGAAAGCAACACAATCTTTACGTGCGTTTGCAACGTTGTCGATTACATATTGTTGTAATGCAATGCTGTAATTTCCAGTTAACAATAAAGAAACTTCAACCGCTTCTTTGTTTGCAAACAAATCCCATGCTTGTTGGAGTTTTGCATCATTTGGAACTTCATCTGTACCGCCAGCCAATGATGTTGTGAAAGTGCTTGCCAATCTAGCATAAGTTGTTCCAGCAGCAGTGTTACCCCATGTAGAAGAAGTATTTGCATAATCTGGTGGATCGATTGCATAGATATAATTTGAATTATCAAAAATTGCTTGTTTGTAGTAACTTGGCGCACCGTTATTTACGGCATCGCTAGCTTTTGATAAGAAAGGATAAGTTTCTAAAACTGTTCCGGCAACGCCTGTAAACAAACCATCTTCGTCTACAACAACTACGTGCAATTCATCTTGGCCACCACCAGCATTAGAAACGTATTCTGATGTTCCTGGAGCACTACTGAAATAACCTTTGTATGTCCAAGATGTAAATGCTGTTGGATCATCACACAAAGAAACTTTCAAAGAGTTTCCTATTGCACCTGGATACTTTGCCATGAATGGACCGTATGTGTTTGCATTGTTAGTTAACATGTAACTAGCTTGAAACACATCTTCGTTAGCAACTTGTACGTTTGTAACGGAAGTATTTGAATCTGAATTCTTACTATTTGCACCAACCGCACGAACAATTCGTAAATCATTGCCGTAAGCTAAGAAACTGGAACTAGTAAAAAACGAAATTGCGGAATTTGAATCGGGATTAGCTGGTGTGAACATGTTGTATAGCGTTTTCTCACTATCAACCTGTATAATTTTTTGAGCTGGACCCCAATTAAATGTTCCAGCATAAGCACCAGTACTAGAAATGACCGAAGGAACGACTGTAGTTAAGTCAATTTCGGAAACATTTACGCCTGGAGAGAGTTGAAACGCCATTTTATTCTCCTTGAATTATTATTTTGTTCTTGGCAGTTAAAATACCATAATCATATTTATGTAACACGAATTTTATAACTTTTCAAAGAAGTCTTTAGTGTATTGTCCGTAAACATCTCTGGATCCAGAAACTTCCCAAACATCACCACCTTCAACCATAAAATCGTTTTCTAAACCATTTTCTATGATGGGAGCTGGTAAAACTTCTTCATCATATTGATTCATATGTTCCAATTGAATTTGTTTTCTTAAATCATGATTAACGATTTCTCTAAAGTATTTTTGAGTAGTTGCCCAAGAAAATAAAACCAAAGTCATGGCCATGTCATCATTTGCACCATCTTCAGCTGCAAACGATGTTTTGTGTTGTACAAAAGTAGTCAATTCTGAATAAGTCTCAAAATCATTAATCAATAACTTATCACCTTCAATTAAAGTTTTCAGGTTGGAACAACCAATTGCTTTAACTTGAGGAGACATTTTCAAACCCATTTGTATACCTCTGGCAAAACCAGCCGATAGTTGCTGTGGTTTTTTATTGCCAGTAAATACTTTTAACAAGTTTTCATATTCTAAATCTGAATGTATAAAATCTGCCACCTGGGGATTGTTATTTATTTCTACCAAAATATACGCATCGTTGTATAATCTGGCTGCGTTTACGATAACAGTAGGAAATAAAATAGGTGATATTGAAGAACTGGAATAAGTTGCAACTTGTTTATATGGTGTGGTAGATATGTCAAAAATAGAAAATGCTGATGAGTCTAGATTTTTTCCTTCAGAAACGTCAACCGTAACACAATACAAATGATCCGATTTGATATCTTCCCCGTTTTCTTTGATAGGGTATTCATATATCTTCATCTTATCATGTTCTGATATAGGATCGATATATCTTAATTGTTGTAATTTGTAACCAGAAATGAGGGTATTTGAAGAACCCAAAAATTCGGTGTTAAACTCTTGGTCGAACTGCCTTTGTGAAGTGTTTCGTATGGTTTCTTCTTTCCACTTTTCATCACGTCCTGGTACCATCGACCAATGAATTTCAAAATTCTTATAGTCGTTTCTGCCTTCTAATGAATCCATCCAAAGTTTATAGAACAGATTCATACCGTTGGGAGTAGAAACAATAATAATCTTGGAAGTTTTACCTGATGAAATTACAGGATAAACAGAGTTAAAGAATTCGTTGGCAATGTTGTTGGGTACGAACGCAAATTCATCCAAAAATACGATATTGAAAGAACCTCCGCGAATTGCAGATGATGATGTTGAGGCTGCAATTACTTTAGATCCATTTTCTAATTCTACGTTACCTTTATTCCACGTAACAACACCTTGTTGCAACCATTGAGGTAAATTTTCATATGCGAGTTGATATTTTGCCAATATGTCTCTTGCTAAAGCGCCCTTGTTGGCAAGAACGGCAACGTTTTGTGCATCAGTAAAAATTGTTGCCCAAAGAAGATAACCAACTGTTGTGGTAGTTTTACCAACCTGTCGAGGACATTTAGTGATAACAAAACGATTATCTTTAAAAAGATTAATCATTTCTTTTTGAAAGTCCCACATTCTAAATGACATCAAACCTTCATCAACGTTTACAATTTTGATGTAGTTCATACAGAAATAAACAGGATCTTTAGAACACTTAATGTATTCTTCTACCTGATCTTCTGTATATTGATGTTCTACGCCTACTTTTTTTAAGAGTGGATTGTCACGATACGAATCTTTTGTATTGATGACCATTAACTTTTGCCTTTGATCAGTTTGTTTAATTCAGCAGTAGAACCAACAAATATAGCTTTATCTATATTTGTACCGGTTTTTTGTTTCTTTTCTTCATCCATATCACGCATTTGCTTTTGAATGTTTAAAAGTTCTTTATTGGCATCAACCATATTTTTCAATAGTGTTCCATAAACTTCAAACGCTCTTGGATGTTGGCCTGCCTTAGCAATGTTTAGAATTTCTTCCATTGCTTCTTGACCTTGATCAATGATATTTTGTAAATTTTCTTTTGACTGTTGATATGCATCAGTCAAATCTTGTTTTAAATCTGGTTTGTTATAAGACACCGATACCGTAGGAAGTTTTTCTTTTTTTTCTTCTTTAATTGGTGCCAAATCAAAAACTTCTTCCATCTTTTTATCAAAGGTATTCATATTAATCTATGTCTGGTGCTTCCGTTATAGTGGTTGTATATGTATAATGGGAATTTACATTAGCATTTGCAGGATTAGTTGTTACAACTATTTTTGCTAATTTTTCTGGTGCCACTTTATAAGAAACAAATGAATAGTTTGCATTTGTTTTCATACCAACAATTGGAGTTCCTGAAACAAAATTTCCATTAATTTCAGTCAGCGTTAATTTGTGTATGTTGTTAGCCCAAAGAGCAACCTTACCTGTTGCAGTTGCAGTTGCGGGTGAATAACCTTGATAAACTAATTCTCCGGTCTGGTAAAATCCTGTTCCTGTATTTGCCATATTAAAGGCAATCAAATCTTCGGATGTGATGTTGTTAAATATATTTGTAATTGAAGTTTTAATTAAACCAACTTCTGATGTTTTACCAAATATAAAACCTTTAACCGTAAAATTTAAAGTCCAAATGATTGTTCTTGTTTCTGAATCTCTGTTGCCTTCATACCTAACTTCATAATCAGTATTTTTTAAGATAATAGGTATTTCTTTAACTATTCCCATCTCGGGAATAAGATTCAGTTTAATTGTATAATCTGGTGTAAAATATGGAAGAATGTGTTCGATGATTTGAGTACCATCTTCAATATTTCTGACATACAAATATAAAGAAAAATCAAAATCATATGGTACTGGATTGTACTGAGACACAACGCCACCACTTGTTTTGGCAAATTGTTTGATGTTTGTGTTTTGTTTTCTTGATGAATCGTAACTTAATCCAGTCATTTCAAATGACATTCTAGGCAATGTCATCATTACCTTTTTAGATAAATCTGGATCGTCTTGCAATCTCATCACATACAATTCTTTTGAAGCATATGCAATAGGAACAATCATTCTCTCGGCTTCAGTATTGTCTGGATTATATCTTACCAGTGTGATGTTATTAAATAAATCACCGAATCCTACAACAAGTTTTCTAATGACACGATGGTATTGTATATTTGTTGACATTATATGCTACCAAAAGGGTTTGATTCGGAAAAATCTATGATTGAATTGGCTTGGTTTTTAATGTATAGGTTGTCATATGTTTCGTGTGCAACGTTCACATTTAATGGATCATATGTACTCAATGTATATCTTGCATTGCTTGTGTAACCTATAATTTTACGGCCATCAATAAATTCACCATTGATATCGATAACAGATAATGTATTTGAACCTGGGGTCCAAGATTTAACGGTTGCAAGTGTTGTTGCATTAGCATAAGCAAGTAATATATTTCCCGTATTGCTACTGGATTGAAAAACAACCTCATTTAATTCATATGTTCCTGATCCTGTGCCGGTAGTCAAATCGATAGAGTATGAATTATCTGTCGTGACTTGATCAATATCTCCAATACCAGTATCGATAAGTTCTTGAGAGTATTTGAATTTTTCTAAATCTAGTTCATAAAAATAGGGTACTTTTCTTCCTAGTGTGTTAAATTCTTTGTCTTGATCAGCAAATTTAATTTCATATAGTTCACCTGTACCATTTAAAAACGGTACATAGATTAAATCTCCCTCACGGGGTCTTACTAAATGTGGCGGAACTCTTTGAGCAAAAGACCTTTTGGAAACAATAACTGAAGCATTGTTTTTAATTTGTAAACCAAATTTTGAAAAGAATTCTTTTTCTCCACCGTACTCTAATACATTTGACAAATAAAATTCGATTGGAAATGCTGTTTGAAATTTTTTAACTGGATCTTCACCATATAAAAGATCACGGGCCTGATCATTGTCGTTGGGTAAATAGTAACCATCGAATCCCATTATCTTAATGGACTCAACAATTAAATCTTCGTAAACTCTTTGCTCAGCTTTAGAGTTATAATTATTAAAATAAGGACTGGTTGCCATCTTAATTCATGAACCATTCAAGTGGTGCACCATATTCAACTTGCATTTCTTGTTCTAGTTTTTCAATTTCTGCAACGGCCTCATTATAAATTTTATCACCATTTAATGTAACACCGCCAGGCAATTGTAGTCCATTAAATTTTTTAATGTTGTTTCCCCAACTTCTTTTGATTAAAGCAGTTGCATATTCTTTCAACCAACGGTCATTCCAAACTCTGGTGTATACCGTAGGGTCGATATTTGCATAAGCTTCGGCAACTACCACAGTACCAACTGGTGATTGTGATGAACCCCAGGCCCAATCTATGTACAACCTACGCATATGTCTTTGGAATCGAATAGGAACTTCTCCAGTAAACATTAACTCCAATGAACGTAGATGCTGTTGTGTTAGTGTGTAGTTGATGTAGGACGCTGATGTAAAGTCATACAATTCGTTTAATCTTAGTTGATATCTAAGGTCAAACATATTAATAGTTGCCTGAGAATCTTGAATTGGAAATATACGTGATATACCAACAATCTCTAGTGCGTTATTTGAACTGTCGGTAACATTGCTTAAATCTATATACTTTTGGTCAACATCGGTTTGATCCACTCTTTTGATGTAATAGACTTTTTGTAGACCATCAAAATGGTAATCTTGCCAGTACTGTAAGGCATCATCAATTCGGTCTTCCACTTGGTCATCATCCACGTTAATATCGATGACTGGAAAACCTAATCTGCGTAAACAATATTCTTTAAAAGCAACTCTAGTGGTAATTGTGGCCATGTTGATTCCATTTTGTTAGTATTTATTTGACTTTTTAGATCAATATATAATACAATGAGAGGTAATGGACTATTTATGTTTAAGGAATAATGATGGGAAGATATGATAATAAAATTGCAACTGTTTCAGGATTCAAGAATTTAGAACCTTGGCCGGAAGTTTTTAATACCGGTGTTGTTGCTATTGAAAGAACTGGTGTAATATTACGTGAGTGTCAAATAAAGACTCCAGACGATGTTGTTCCAGTTGAAGGTTCTTTAGAAGCCATTAAACTTTTACGTCTTAAAGGTTACAAGGTTTCTATTTTCTTCAACGAACCATTAATTAGTGAGGGAATATTGACTGTAGATGACGTTGACCGTACAAATATGCGTATGATGGAAATATTCGGTGAGTATGGAATACAAAGTATTGATGGTGTATTGTACTCAACTACCAATATGAAACAAGATATCTATTCTATGCCAAATACTGGCATGATGAAGAAAGCCGAAAAAGAACAAAGAATAAAATTTAAAGGTGGTTATTTTGTCGGAAATAAAATACGCAACCTTAAAGCTGGAAACTCTTTAGGTTGCGTACCTGTTTTAGTTAAGACTGGTAATTATCAAGAAACTTTAGAAAAGTTGGACTCATTCGCCAATCGAGATTTGAGAATGAGAACCAAAACCTTTCAAAATTTATTAGAGTTTGTTAACTCTTTACCTTCTTAGTCAGAAGTTTTCCAATCTCTGGTAGATACAGATAGTTCATCTTAGAACTTCTGAGTGTGTGTAACGCATCTTTGATAGTTTCTACCAATGGTTCGCCTGCCAAGTTAAAGCTAGTATTGAACACGATTGGAACACCCGTGATATTCTTAAATTCACTAATCAAATTGTAATAGTGTTCATTCTGTTCTTTTGTAACAGTTTGAATACGGCATGTGTCATCGACATGGATGATAGAAGGAATCAGATGTGCTTTGTCAGACTGTACATCAATAGCATACATCATGAATGGAGATTCTTCCATTCCGGCCATATCGAACCAATGTTTAGCATCTTCTTTAAGCATAGAACCTGCAAAAGGCCTAAACCATTCACGACCTTTGACAATATTTACAAATTGTTTGCCGTCTGGATCTCTTGGATCATAAAGAATTGACCTGTTACCTAGAGCTCTAGGACCTGCTTCAGCACGACCCTGGAAAAGTGCAACAATATTTCTATCAGAAATTAGTTTGGCAACATCTTTAGGTTCTACAGATTCAATTTCAAATTCATCTTCGTTCACATCATTTAAATAAGTTGATGGATCGTATTGTTTACCTAGATAAATTGATTTTGATTTGTAAACGTCAGATGATTGGGTTTCGTTTCTACAAGCGATCATAGCCAAACCAATAGATGTACCACCATCATGAGAAATTGGTTCACACCAAAGTTCAACATCAGATGGAAGGCTCTTTCTAAAGAAGTAATTGGCAGTACAATTTAGTCCGTAACCACCAGAGATACAAACTTTTTTGATACCTGTTAATTCGATTGCTTTTTTGATTGCTTCTAAAACCAATTCTTGAGATTCTTTTTGAACTGCGTATGCCAAGTTTTTGGATACTTGTGGGATCTTTTCTGGATCTCTATGCCATTCTTTTGGATCAAAAGTTTGTCTTAGGTATGGATTGAGTAACTGGTTGATTCTTGTTCCAGCAGGATACAAAGGCATGAATACGTTTTGGTTGCCACGACCATTGATGTATAGCTGTGGAATGTTTTCATCTGGTTTACCGTAAGGTGCTAAACCCATTGTTTTGCCAGCTTCAATAAAACCAAAACCCAAATAATCTGTAACGCCTTCATAGACTTTAACTGTGGGAGCACCTACACTATATTCTGAGGTGCCATCAAAATATTCCATAGAGTTTTGTTGAGGAGTATAACACAGTTTTTTACTGATTAATTCAAACTTATTAGGATACTCACAAACAAAAACTGTATCTGTTTCAAATCCACAGAGACCATTTTCGTTATTTCTGGTAAAAGAACCACATCCATCAACTACAATAGAAATTGCTTTATCGAAACCCGAATTATAAAAAGATAATGCTGCATGACCAACGTGGTGACTTTCACCTGCATACATCACATCGATACCATTTGTATTTAATTTTTTTCTAATTAATGATGTGAAAGGATCCTCACCTGTCCAAGGCAAAGTACCCAAAGATTCTTTTTGGCCTGTTCCACCAATAATAATTCTATCTAGTGGGTAATCTTCCATAATCTGCATGATACCAAGGAAAGGATTACCGTCATATTTGTTACGGCTTAAACGTTCTTCTTCAACATAAAACATAAGTTTATTGTCAGAGACTAATGCAGCAGAACCATTATGTCCTGGATTTATTCCTAATACATTCATTATTTCACCTTGTTTTCAATGTCTTTAACAATTTTCAAAAAGATATCATGAATTTCATCATCTGTAAAATCCATCAGAGTATCATTCATTCTATCCGCAAGATGGCAATCAAGGCCAACTAGACGAATAGGTGAATATTTTTTGATTCCTGGTTTTTCAATAATTTGAAAATGATCAGGAAAAGATGTATTGATTGGGAATGTAGAACCAAAAATTACGGTTCCCGGTTTATTAAAACATCTTGCCATGTATTGTCCAACCGAATCACAACCAACAAAATAATCTGATGACTGAATAACCGATGCCCAACCTCTCAAGTCCATTTCCATCTTATGTGTATATGTATCTTGTTCTATGGCGAACTGTCTTTCTCCAAAATAAATAAGGTTATACTTCGTAGCTAATTTTTTAGCTAACAACAGATACGCATCTGGATCTAAAGAACGTGAAGCTTCATCAATCACATGGCCATTATCAACCTTGGCACCACGGCCATATGGTTGAATAACAACTGTGAGTTCTTTTTTCTGTTTGTTTTTAACCTCGGAGATGATGTTAGATGCCATCTTTTCTTCCATTTTGGTTGTAACCATAGTTGGTTTATCCAAATCGGAATGATCATCTGTTTCATTAATGATCTCATCGAAAGCCTCACCTAGAGACTTCTTTTGTTTAAAGTAGGAAGGGAGTTTGTAGGGTTCTGGAGTTACGACACGGTTACAGTTGAGAACGATATTCTCGAACGTGCCTTTGTTATCGGGATTAAAAGTCCTGTCTTGCAATTCAGGAATACCCCAGTATAGTGTATCCCATCCATGCACAAGAATCTTAAAATCATCATTATGGTTTTTGTAGTGGTATTTTATAAGTGCAGGAATAGCAGCAATTGCTCGACCTGCACCACCATCAATACTAAAAACAGTATAAGACATAATATTTCCTCAGAATTAAATATTCAATTTTACAATAAAAACATAATTTTGTCAATCAACTTATAACAAAATTGCCTAATCTTCTCTCTTTACGAGTTTATAACCCCAATATTCTAAAGTGTCTAAAGCTTTAATGAAAACGTCATTAATCACATCAATTTGAAAGTCTGTAAATTTTGCAATCTGATCTTCGTTAGATGTGGTTTCTTCGAAATCAAATTCAAAATCTTCTATCTCATACTTATCTTTGATTTTTTCTTCTACCCACTTAGGTCTGGTAACCATATCCTCATAGGTAATTGATAAATTGTTACCTACTAAGTAATTATTCTTTCTTTGAATAATTAATCCATGTAAAACATGATCGGCGAGTTCGTCTAAATCTTCTGAAAGTTCTGGACAAAGATCCAATAAGTCTTGAATTAGAGCGTAAGGATTTTTTACAACAATTAAGAATCCTGCATTTGTAAAATAATCAAGCAAAATATGCGGTCTTAAAAAGTTATAGATTGATTTTCCAACCCGCAATTTTGCTTCGCTATTTACTTTTTGCCAATTCAATTCTAATTGAAGTGAATTGTTTCCCCATGATGTGTTATCTCCAGATTCGAGTAATTCTCTTTCTTTAATAAAGAAATTTGGATTCTCAAAAACAGGAGGCGTATGCATATGAGGAGAAAATAGGAGTTCTTCGTCTTTCTCCAAAACAGAAACGTTTTTACATTTCTGAAAACAAGAATTAAGGCGATTCGCTCCTATAATCTCAGTTGACGTTATAAACAAATGATGTTTAATATCTTCAGTCAATATAATTTCAGATTTTTCCATAATTTCCTCAACTAACATTTTAAATTAATTTAATTTTTCAAGTTTTTCATTCAATAAAGTTACTAGAACTTGAGCATCTTTTATTTTTTCTTCATACCAAGCAATTTTTTCCTCTTTGCTCAATGATTTAATTTCATCAGGCATAAAAGTAGGTTCTTGATTGTTTTTCAATTGCTCTACTTTTGGTGGAAATTTTTCTAAAGTCCAAGCGCATTTTGCTAATTCTGCTTGAATATAATCATGAGTATACATTGAGTCAATAGGCTCTGATGAAGGAGTTTCTGTTGCAACAAAATCTTCTGGAGTTGGTTCAGGCTTTACAGCCTTTTGAACCAAATTTCCAGAACCGTCAACAACATCGTTAAGACCAAAATCTTGAGAAGTTGTTAATACTGATGTTGGATCAGTACTTTCAAAAGCATACTCATGTTCAAAAATTAGTTCTTCAACTATTTCGAAATGATTTTCTTCGTGGTGATAAGGAATAAGTCTAAATTTTTTCATTTTTTAAGTCCTATTAACTATTAGTAGTGAATTACAACAAGACCGATACCGCCGGATCTGGAGTAATCTGTCAAACATCTGGTCGGATCGCCGTTCCAAATACCTGCACCGCCGCCACCCATAGCACCAGAAGCGCAACCATAACCGGGAGCACCAAGAGCAGTAGATGTTATAGATTCGTTGTTTCTGTTTACAAAACAATAACACTGGAAGTTACAATAATACTGGCCACTATTAGTATTACTAAAAGGAGTACAAGCGGTACCAGAAGATAAGGTACAATAAGTTGCCGCAGTAACAGTAGCTCTACTACATGTACAGCAACAATTTCCGATTGGATCCCAAACGAAATCGTAACCTGGATCTATACAACTGAATGTGCCGCCTTGCCAGACACCAGTGCAATACCAAGAAGGAAATCCCCAGCAGTATCCAGGAACAGTAGTGTATGCTGATGAAAATGTTGTGTCAAAATCACAACTGCTTCGTGTTTGTACGCAACTTCCGCAACCTGGACTATCACCGCCCGTTTGATAGTAATAACCACCGAAACCACCACAGCAACAACGAGGAACGTTGGTTGTATCGTCTGATAGGTTAACTCTGTTGCATAATGCATTACCTGGAGTTCCACCAGGTAAATGAACGCCCATTAATTCACAATAACAACGTGAGCACATGGCTGTACACCAACAGGCGCTTGTCGAGGGGCTTACACATTCATAATAACAACAATCAAATCTACAGTTACCCCATGTACAACGACAAAAACCTGGACTACCGCAAGCGTTGACATCACCACCAGTACCACATCCACCTGTCATGGTTCTTGTAGATGTTCCTGAACCTGTACCGCCCGTAGCAGAAATTGATCCATAACCACAGAAACAAACAGAAGATGTTCCTTCTGCACCACCAACAACCACACAAGCCTTTTGGCCGCCTACACCTAACCATAATTTTTCTGTGTAGCCGCCACCTGCACCAGAGAAGTGACCTCTGACCCAGCAACAGCAACAACATTGTTGTGTTTGAGCTCTACAGTTGGTGATTGTAGTTGTACAAGAATTTCCACCACCACCAAAAACAATGGTTTTTACCGCTCTTGCACCGGCCGGAATTTGAATGCTGTAAGTTCCAGCTTCCGTAAAAAACTTTTTAAATCTAAAGCTTTGCGCTGAAGAATCTTTTAAATATCTTGACATAGTTTATACCTCGTAACCGGTAATTGTTGTACCTAAGTTAATTGAACTGCCTGTTGGGTTGCTGTCTGCTTGTAGATAGACATATTGACCCGCAGCCAATACAATACCGCCTCTTTCCATAACTTCGAATGGAGCTAAAATTGCTTTGTACTCAATATAGCTATTTGCAGTTAAAGATGAAACTGTACCAGTAGTTAAACCTAAAGTAATTGTTGCAGCATTATTAGCTGCATTACAAATTAAAATGTTAACGGTAGCAGTTTTAGTAGCAGGAACGCCACTATAAATTGCTGTTAAAGTTGTACTGGTTATGTTGTTTTGTTGAATAAGACCTGTTGCCATTTATTGCTCCTAATAGGGATTTTTTGAGAAAGTTAACCGCCAGATAAAAGATTGCTTAAAAAGAAGGCTTTGTCTATCGAAGCACCAGCATTTGTAAGTTGACTTCCGTCACCTTTGAAATATGCTGCTGTGACATAAGAACCTGCTTCCACGTTTGTAGAAGCAGTTACGTTGACAATATTGACGACATTTTTACTATCGTCAATAACATCTGTTCCTTGAATTTTGATAGACATCTTCGCTCTCCTTGTTAATTTGAACTCGTCTAGTAATATTTATATATTTTTTATATTAAGAACCGGACACAAAACCGCTCCAGAACATCACTTGGGCCAAGCTTGCACCAGAACTTGATGAAGAATTAGCAGATGCAGAATTTGCAACTGTGAAAGCCGCTTGAGCTCTGTCGTATGCAATCTTAATTGAGTTTGGTGTGCCAGCAGTTGTTGTGCTAGTAGAAGTAACAGAATCGATTAACTGTAATAAACCGCTCTGAGTTGTTGAACCAGACTGAATGTTTGTGCTTGTTACACCAACAACCCTACCGTTTGCAGCTAAAGTAAGTGCAGGTACAGCAGTAGCAGTACCGTAAGAACCAGCAGCTACATATGTGTAACCTAAAGTGTTTGTAGCAGTATTAGCAACACCATAAGCACTTCCAGCATATGTATTTACAGCAGTAATATTAGTTGCATTAGTATTACCAGCAGCATAAGCACCAGCAGCATATGTATTTACAGCAGTAATATTGGTCGCATTAGTATTACCAGCAGCATAAGCACCAGCAGCATATGTATTTACAGCAGTAATATTGGTCGCATTAGTATTACCAGCAGCATAAGCCGCCCACGCCGCATTATTTGCGGTTGTAATATTGGTATTCTGTGTTGCATCAATACCTAATGCTAGATTAGCAGCAGCATAAGCTGAAGCAGCGTAGGTATTTACAGCAGTAATATTGGTCGCATTAGTATTACCAGCAGCATAAGCCGCCCACGCCGCATTATTAGCTGTGGTGATGTTGGTATTCTGTGTTGCATCAATACCTAATGCTAGATTAGCAACACCATAAGCACTTCCAGCATATGTATTTACAGCAGTAATATTAGTTGCATTAGTATTACCAGCAGCATAAGCAGAAGTAACGTAATTGAAAATATCTAATCCATTTACTACAGCTGTTGTTGCAATTAGATTTGATTTAACATAGTCTGATTGCAAGTTTGCTTTTCTAAATGATGCGTGGTTGATATCAACATTATTATTTGCATCAATTTCTGGTGTATAACCTTTAAACAAATACCAATCTTTATTACCAGCATCACGGATAAGACCAGCGTGAGCATTAGTACCGTCATTGTAGTGACCAACAAAACCAATATCTAATATATCAGATGTGTAATTACCGTTACCTAAAAGAATCAATGAGTCTGAAACAATAAATGATGATGTGTTGAGTGTGGTTGTATTTCCAAGAATAATTAAGTTACCAGTAACAGATAAATCTTGTGATATCGATATACTGCCTGATATTGAACCACCAGTTAAAGGAAGTGCATTGTTTGCTTTGTTAAATGCAGAACCAGCATATGTATTTACAGCAGTAATATTGGTATTCTGTGTTGCATCAATACCTAATGCTAGATTAGCAGCAGCATAAGCTGAACCAGCATATGTATTTACAGCATTAGCGGTACCATATGCACCAGCAGCATATGTATTAACTGCGGTAATGTTTGTTGCATTAGTATTACCAGCAGCATAAGCACCAGCAGCATACGTATTTACAGCAGTAATATTGGTCGCATTGGTGTTACCAGCAGCATAAGCTGAACCAGCATATGTATTAACTGCGGTAATGTTTGTTGCATTAGTATTACCAGCAGCATAAGCACCAGCAGCATACGTATTTACAGCAGTAATATTGGTGTTCTGTGTTGCATCAATACCTAATGCCAAATTAGCTGCAGCATAAGCACTTCCAGCATACGTATTTACAGCAGTAATATTGGTCGCATTGGTGTTACCAGCAGCATAAGCACTTCCAGCATATGTATTTACAGCAGTAATGTTTGTCGCATTGGTGTTACCAGCAGCATAAGCAGAACCAGCATACGTATTTACAGCAGTAATATTAGTTGCATTAGTATTACCAGCAGCATAAGCACTTCCAGCATATGTGTTGACTGCTGTAATATTGGTATTCTGTGTTGCATCAATACCTAATGCTAGATTAGCAGCAGCATAAGCTGAACCAGCATATGTGTTGACTGCGGCAATGTTGGTGTTTTGGGTAAGATCAACACCTTGAATTATAATAGTATTTGCGGAAGCAGTATCACCACCAGCACTATTCGCTGCGTTGTAAGCTGCTTGTGCGAAAGTTTGCAAATTTGTAACGTTTGCTTCAAATTGACCTTTGTTGATCAAATAATTACCGCCGGGTGTTACACCATCATGTACAGTTAATGTGTTTTGTGTCGTATCTACGGTAACTTCAGCAATGGCGCCGGTAAACGCTAAAGTTTCTTCCGTATTACCTCGTCTTAATTGTAGTTGTGTAGCCATGGTTTATCCCTAAAGTTTGATTTATTTATTCTTGTTAATTTACTGTGCCATAATCCAAAATCAATGTTGACAATTCTGTAACATATCCCGAATTGTATCTTGATGTGTAAGGATCACCAACTGAGCCCATAGAATATTCTGGAGTTCCTTGTATAGGACTTGTATCAACTGCATATCTAGTAAAAACAACAGTTGAAGCACCCACACTAGGATAAAAAGTTACTTCTAATGTTGATCCAAATATACTTGCATAGAATGAACCTAAACTACCCGTATACACTTCACCAAAGGTTGATGTGATTGGAAAATATCCATCATGTACAACGTTAAAATTTAATGAATGATAATGAAAAGAGGTTGGGCTTGATATTTGTATTTGATAAAAAGCACTTCTAAATTCATTAATTGAGAATGAATCTACTACGATTGGATTAATGTTTGGTACAACTACAGTTTTAGCAACTATATTTGTATTTGATGCCAAATCAACAGAGTTTAAACCTAATCTTCCTTCAGAAGGTTTAAAAGTCAGAGTGCTGTTTGCGGTAGTATATAAAATATTTGACGAATTGTTATTATCAGCCGCAAAACTAATATAATAAGTATTAGAAACTTCTCCAATTGAGTCGATATGTACAGCTAAGTTGTTTGCTTTATTGTAAGCAGAACCAACATAGTCGTTCACTTCACCAATTAACGTTTGTGTATCAGAATCAGCAATCGTAATAGTTTTTGATTGTATATTAGCAGTTATGTCGATACCATAAGAACCATTTGCAGATTCTAAATTCAATACATCAGTATTTGTGCCTGCAACTAAAGAATAAGAGTTGGCAACAATAGTAGAAAAAGAATTCGAATTTTTAATAAAGCTTGTATCACCAGCATCATCTTTATAATATAACTTTCCATCGGCGTAATTTAACGCCACCTCACCAAAACTCAAATTTGATGGAGTGTTTCCTGAGGTGCCGGATTTTTTAAGTTGTAGTATGGTGTTTGCGGTAGACATTTTTCTTACCTAATCGCATTTTTGATGAATACAATTGTAGCAAGATTCGCTGTAGGTAAATTTCCTCTAGGAGTAAAAATTACATTTAGATTTGATCCAAATATATCTGCGGAAAATGATCCTAAACTACCTGTATAAACTTCACCAAAAGTTGTTATGGTTGGGAAAAGTCCATCATGTATCACGGTAAGATTCAATGAGTGAAAATAATCTGGACTAGACATTTGCACTTGATAGAAAGCACCTTTGTATTCTGTTGTAGAAAAAGAATCAATTATTATAGAATTAGAATTTGCAACAAATACACTATTTGAAGAAATGATTGTATTTGAAGCCAAACCAATAGACTTCACGCCCATTTTTCCAGCAGAAGGTACAAATGTTAAAGTGTTGTTTGAAGCATTATTAGCTGTTGCGAACAATGTGTTTGCAGGACCACTATTGGTATCATTAAAAACAACATAAAAAACATTGTTTGCATTATCATCAGTTTCACCAACAGGAGTAATTTGTAAAGCCGCAGTATTTGCTTTATAATAAGCAGAATGTGCATAATCATTTACATCATTAACTAAGTCTTGTGTGACACGATCATCAATTGTAATCGTTTTTGTTATGGTGTTGGCTGTGATACCAATACCGTTTGCTGCAGTTAAAGTCAAAGTATCGCTATTTGACTCAGCTAATACCAAAGAGGCATTTGCGTTTACTGTAGCAAAAGAATTTGAATTTTTAATGTAACGGATGGTACCAGTATCATCTTTATAATATAACTTTCCATCGGCGTAGTTTAACGCCAACTCTCCAAAATTTAATGATGTTGGTGTATTACCCGATACGCCGGATTTTTTAAGTTGTATTGTGGTGTTTGATATAGGTGTTGACATTTTTTTTCTAAAGATTTAAGTTAAGTTTTTACACCATCTTTATTCGGAACACTATTCGTCAATTTTATCAAAGAGAGGAAGATTCTAACGATTTGATTTTTTCATTCAATTGTGAAATCCTAGATTCATAATCCGTTCGAGTTCTATTCAATACAGTTTGTACTTGCATTTTCAAATTGGTATATTCACGGTTAAGTTCTGCAACTTTAGACTCATATACACTATTTGCTTCTGTCAATTCTTTAATTTTGGACTCATATTGATTATTAACTTCTGCAACTTTAGACTCATATTCACTTTGCATTTCTGCAATTTTAGAATCATATCCACTACTTGCTTCAGTAATTTTGGATTCATATGATTCATTGAATTTACTGTTTTCTTCTTTTAATTTATTCAATTCTTCTTTATAAGAATTTAAATTTTCAATTTCTTCTTTAGATATATCGAAATTAGAAATTGTTTCCTCTAATGAAGAAATAGTATTTGCTTGATCTTCAACTAATTTATTTAAATTGGTAATCTTATTGTCATACTGTGATTTACATTCTTGAATTTCATTATCATACTTACGTTTCTGTTCTTGAATTTCATTATCATACTTACGTTTCTGTTCTTGAATTTCATTATCATACTTACGTTTCTGTTCTTGAATTTCATTATTTAATCTTGTAATCGTATTGAGGTGGTTGTCAAGCGATGATTTTAAATTAATAATTTCACCGCTTGACTTTTCCTCATACTTTCCAATCTGAGCAAATGATTCCTCAACTTTTTTATTCAATCCAGCAATAACTTCATCACTAATTCTTGCGTTTGCCTGTAAAGAAACATTTCTAATTACAGCATCCGTCATCGTATTAGTTAAAATTTCAACATAATGTTTAATATAATTATCATTGCTCATCTTGGTCTCCCTATTATAAAGTAATTACAAAGTATTTAGAATGTTCCACCATCCATTGCTGATGACCATACTGGAACACCAGCTGCTGTTACTGTCAAGAATTGATTTGACCATGCCTGATCAGCATCTCCTGCAGCAGCAGTTACACCCATCGCATTAGTACCGTTACCATATGTGATACCGTTTGTTGTAAATGTTGCAACACCTGTACCGCCTTGAGCAACGGTTAGACCAGAAATTGCAGCACCACTTGCAGCAGTTACACGACCATATGCATCAACAGTCAATGAAGTGATTGTATTATTAGATGCTAGTGCGCCAGTCAATACGTATGTTGTATTAGCAACAGACACTAGACCAGAAACGCCAGCAACAAGCAATGCACCTGTTGTGTATGATGTAGAACCTGTACCGCCTCTGCCGTAACCCAATGTACCAGAAACAATATTGGCAGTGTCAATTTGAATCTGTGTGTTAGAAATTGAAGTAACTTGACCAAGTTCATTGGTAGAAATTACTGGAACATAACTTGCGCCACCTTGTGTACTGTAAGCAGTTTGATTAGCAGATGTTAAGAAAGATGTGCCGTTATAGAACAACAAACCGTTCTGTGCATATGTATTGGAGTTTGTACCACCTTGAGCAATCGCTAACTGGCCAGAAGTAACTTGTGAAGCAGCAATTGAGATTGATGTGTTAGTTACAGTAGCAACACGACCCCAAACGTCAGTTGTGAATACTGGAACCGATGCAGCATCGCCGAAGCTTTGACCAGCAGAAACAGAAGAATTGGCAAGAGTATTAACACCGTTTGTACCAGCACCAATAATGATTTGACCATTACCGAGTGTTGTTCTACCTGTACCGCCGTTAGCAACTGTTAATGCATTAGTCATTGACAAGTTGTCGATGACAGCTGTAGTAGCAATCAAGTTACCCTTGAAGTATGCAGAGTGAACGTTTGCTTCACGGTATGATGCATCGTTCAAGTCGATGTTGTTATTTGCGTCAAGTTCTGGTGTGTAACCTTGGAAGAAATGGAATTCTTTAGTTACGGAGTCACGGATAATACCAGCGTGAGCATTAACACCATCATTATAGTGACCAGCAAAACCGATATCTCTTGCGTCAGCAAAGTAGTTGCCAGCACCTAAGTAGATAACTGTATCATTAACAACTAACGAATCGGTACCAACGGTTGTTGTGTTACCATATACGTACAAGTTACCAGTAACAGTCAAGCTGTTATTAGAACCAATCAATAATGATGTACTGATTGTTTGTTGACCACCTGTAAAGGCGTTAGCGCGAATAACAGTATCATCAACTTCAAATGTAACTGTGTTGTTGCTAGCTGTTGTGGTGATACCTTCGCCGCCAGCAAGTGTTAGAGTTTCGCCACCTTCAATAGTTCCTGTACCAGAATCACCAGCAATATCAAATTGTGTTGAAATAGTTGATGTTGAAATTGCAAGAACACGACCGTTTGCACCAACTGTTATAACTGGAATAGCTGTTGTAGAACCGTATGCACCAGCACCAAGACCAGGAACAGCATCTAAAGAAGCACTTAATGTAACTGAACCAGTACCATCAAAAGCAACGTTAGCTGCGGTGATGTCACCACCAGAAATCGAGAAGTTACGTGAATTTGTTAATTGATCGGCTTTGTCTGCGATACCAGTCAAACGACCAGCAAATTTACCGTCAGCGTCACGCTTTACAAGTTTGTTTGCGGTATTTGAATCGGTTGCGGAATCGATCTGTGAAGTGTAGAATTGACCGCCAACATTAACAACACCATTACCAGTTGGAGAACCGATAAAGATTGTATTTGATGCGTATGAATACGCTAATTCACCAGATAGTAGCGAACTTGGACGTCCTGTTCCACCGACACCTGAACGTTTAATCAGAATGTTAGTATTTGAAATGGCCATTTTATTTCCTTATTTTGATTTGTTTTTTTGTTAAAAATTCCATTACAAATGTCAATCAGGATTAATCTTAAATTAAAATTAATTACGAAAATTAATTATTTCACATCCACATTATTTATAAAGAAACTAATACTATTAATAAAAGCCACCATCTAGTGTTATAGATAGATCGGTTGCAATAGTATTTGCTGTATTTGCAATACTTGTAGCCGTGTTGGCTTGGTCATATGCAGATTTTATTTGGTTGTTCGTGGAACCAGATGCACCATAAAAAGTACTGGTGGTTACCGGAACACCAAGTTGAGAGCTTGTAGTTAAATATGGTTCTCTTTGTTGATTTATCCTGTTTTTTTTCATTTTTTTGTTTGGTTATTATTTTGTTGAACTTACAAAGGTGAAAATTAACCCCGTGTTTATGAATAGTGGCGAACCTCACTTTTATGTAATAATAACTTCATAAATCAATATTATTGGCGTTACTTTTTAGGTAACACCCTTATTTAGTAAAAATATCCTCCATCAATCACGGAAAGATCAGTATATATTGTATTTGCAAAATTATATGATGCATTTGCTTGGTTATAAGCCGACTGAGCAAAAACATTCACATAAGAAATCTGTGTATTTTGCCATGCATCGACACCTTTTATGTAAGAGATGTCTTGTGTGGCTGTGTTAGCGAGATAGTAAGCTGTGTTGGCAAGAATTAAAGCACTATTGGCTTGCGATAAAGCCAAGTCAACTTTTTCTTGTACTTCAACTTGGCCATTAAATGTGGAAGTAGTAGAAACAACGGGTTGATTTCGTTGATTTATCCTTACATTTATGCTTTGTATGGGATTGACTCTAACATTTGGCATCTTTTGCCCTACTTAGTTACGGCTGGAGATACAAATATTTGTCCTTCAAGTACACGGGTTACATTATTGGATCCCATGATAATAATATCATATACCAATTTACCGGGAGCCACATTTGCGGTTACAGCAGAATTCGCACTCAGTTGTATTATTCCATTATTTGCATCATAAATTGTTGCATCAAACGTGATGGTTGGATTTGTTGAGTAGTAAGATTTTTTGGCTTGACTTTTGACGGTAAATCCAGTTAAATTATAAGGCTCACCCGTAGCATCATCAAGCGTGATTTGGTTGGTGTATGTAACACCTTGTTCTAAATAAATGTCTTGGTATCCTGCTGCCATTTTATTTACTTTCCAATTCGGTGATACGTTTGTCCATCTCTTTTACAGTTTCGACCAAGAAGGCAATTAAACCGTTATAATTAACCGATTTCACACCATCATCATTAGTGTCGACCAAATCAGGCAAGATTTTTTCCAAATGTTGAGCGATGTGACCGTAAGATTTTTTACCATTATCTTTCCAATTAAATCCATAACCATTAATTTGTTTAATTATATCAGTTGCATTGGTAATTTGGTAAATATTTTCTTTTCTATTTTCATCAGAAAGAGAATTAAAATTAGTTGCGTTTAATGATCCTGTACTTGGATTAAAATAATAATTACCGCTTGATGTTCTAAGTGCATTGTTACCTGAATTTGCAACTACCCAAACAGGATACATCGTAGCGTTTGTTGATGAATCATTCACTACAGTAACGGAATTTGTTACTGCGGAAGTGTGGGTATATGTATTACCGTTGTTTAACTGATTCTGAACAAAGGCAGTCGTAGCAATTTGAGTGTTACTTGTATTTGTTGCTGCTGTTGGTGCAGTTGATGGTGAACTTAACGTTACAGTTGCAAAAGTAGGAGTACCGTTTGTTTGTAAATTCTGTGAGGTACTGATTGTTAGAACGTTACTTGTTCCACTAATTGTAATACCGTTTGTACTGTTGAACGAAATAACACCGGTACTAGGAGATGCACTACCAGAAGTGCCAACAAAAGTATTTGATGATGTATTAGCACGAGCATATCCTGCCCACGCCGCATTATTTGCGGTTGTAATATTGGTATTTTGTGATGTATTAATACCTGCACCAATAGTATTGATGTTATCTACATAAGACTTCATCGAAGTATTGGCTGTGTCCACATAGGACTTCATAGAAGTATTAGCTGTATCAACATAAGACTTCATCGAAGTATTGGCTGTGTCCACATAGGACTTCATAGAAGTATTTGCAGTAACCAAATTACTTTGTAAAGTGTTTGCAGCTTTAGAAGATGCAACATTACTAGAAGAAGAATCAACCAATGAATCGGTTAAATACTGTGTTGTAAGTATTTTATAAAAATAATTATTTCCACTATATGATGATACATCTTTAAGATACCAAGAAGTATTGGCTTCAGACCATTTGATCGAAGCATTAGAAGTATTTCTATAAACACTAAAGAAACCGTCTTGACCAGAAGAATTGGCACTTATTGTAAAATTCGGTGTATTGTAGATTGCTGTACCATTGATAACGAAATCGCCTTGTACAGAAATACCCCCAGTACCAACAGATAAACTATTAGAGGTTAATAATCCATTAATTGTAGCCGTATTTGAAGTAAACGTGTTAGAATTTATAGAAGTATTCGATGTTAATCTATCAACTGTTGCTGCATTTCCTACAGTTAATGCATTAGCATACATTAAATTATCTGCTCTAACATTACTACTAATAATATTAGCTGTAACCGTTATATTGTTTGCTTGTATGATGTTTAAAGAACTTGTACCGTTAGCACTAACAGTCGTTGTAGTGATACCATTGTTAGCTGTTAAAGTATCTGTGAAAGTTCTTCCACCAGCACTTATAGTTGTAGAAACAACCAAACCCGTACCAATAGATGCAGAAGCATTGACGGACAATGTTTGTGTTGTTGTTGTATATTGTGTTTGTAAATTACCTGTTGTGGTATTGGATGTTACAAATAAAATATTTGTATTTGATATGTTGCCAACAGTAAAATTGTTTGCAACAAATAAACCTAATCCGGCCGCATTAGCATTTACTCGACCCAAAGATGTAATAGCGCCGGTAGAATAAATGCTATTAGTGGAATTAGTTGCGGCCAAAGTTCCATCGATACGAATGTTATTTTGTACATATGCGGATGAACCTGTACCCTGAACTTGTAAAGCGCCAGCAACAATAGCTGCACCACTAACTTGTATTCCTAATGAAGGATCTGTTAAATATAATGTTCCTGTAGATTTGGTCCAATTGTTTGCCACTAGATCGTTGTGCTCCCTCGCTAAAGCATTGGTCGCAACTACCCAATCACCAAATGTATTGGCATAACTTAGAACTGAAACTGTATTAGCCATTGGAACCTTTTTCTATTAATTTGAATAGCAGGTGTTTTATTTCTATCATATCTTCTTTTACCGCTATTATTTCTGATTTAATATTATTTATTTCTTCTTTTTGAGTCTTTAATAATTTGACTTTGGATAGATATTCGTTCTTTGCATTTTCATCCGTGTTCAATAAGACCCTAGACTCTGTATCTCTAACAAAAGTGCTATTGTTAACTTTCACCAAAGCCATTTTAAATTCCTGTTCCTGGTGGTAAAGCTAACGCACGAATATCTTCTATAACAGGAATCTTAGTTGTATCATTTGTTGCCATAACAAGTTTAATTGCAAATTGAATAAAATTATCATATGTTTGACCATTAATTCCTGTATAGGAAATTATATTATTTGCTACACCACTTCCATAAATTCCTGGAGCACATTCAAATTCAATAACATCATCTCTATTAGAAGAATAAACATTTTGTGGACCAACTTGGGTCATCAATTGCCAATTGCCTTCTTCAAATTTTTGTGTATCATTACTACTTAAAAGTTTGTAATAAATGTAAACTTCTGTACCTACTGGTTTGTATGCTGAGTAATATACACGCAAATCACCAGAATCTTGTCCTGCAGCCAACACAACTTTCTTTGTGAAGTATTTTGCAAGTGCGTTACCGCCTTCTGGACTTGTTTCACCTGAAACAACTACTACACAGTTTGCATTACCGCCACGGGTTGCTGCATCGGATACTGTAATTGTTGGAGTCTTTAAGTAACCCGAACCACCATAAGTTACAGTCACGGCAACAACGTTTCCGCCTTGTACATTTGCTGTACACACCGCAATATCAGAACCAACATCTGGTGAACTTACAGATACGGAAACGGCATTTGCGTTGTATCCTGTTCCAGTATTGGCAACTGAAATTGTAGGATTCGAAAGTCCCATATTATTAATTGCATATCTGATATTAAATAATGTTAATCCATCGTCAGAAATGATAGGACTTACAGCAGAATCAGAAGATGAAAGTGTTGCTGATAGTGTAAAAGAATTGTTTGAGTTTGCTAATAAAATGCGTGAACCTAGTCCATCATCCAAATGAACATTATCTGGTGTTGGAGAACCAAATTTTCCAGGAATGATTGTGTTTGGACCATCAGAAACATTTCCGTCTCTTACTGTCGATGTATATGCATAATTAATTGTTGTACTAGTTGGTGTGAAATCTGTGGTGGTAACATTCAAAGCATCCATTCTTTGATCGCCACCAGCACTTCGGTATATACCATTGATTAGGCTTGGATCTAATTTGTATTGAATATCACTTGCCAACAATTTTCTCTTAGGCAAACTTTGCGGAACAACGAAATCTAATCTAGGTGATGATGAGGTATCAAAAACACATCTATCGATAACGAACATCAAATCTTTTGTTAAATCAGCAGTCCAAGTTGTTCCGTTTTGTGATTCAAAGAAAGCGCCACTATTAGGTACTGCACCAATTTTTGTTGGGTTAGACGGTATTGCATCTGTAGGTAGAGCTCTTGCAGTTGAAGCTACAGCTGAAGAATTTTGCTGTGCATAATAAACAGTATAATCTGGTGAACTGGTCTGAATCAATACCGCATAAGTTTCTCCTGGTTTGATATAAACAGGAGCTTTGAACATAAATTCTGTGTATGTTGATGCGTCTAAAAAGTGTGGTGCTGTGCTTGTTTGAATTTGATCTGCATACAAAGATACTGTTGAATAGTCTAATGCATTACCATTAGGATATCCATTCAAAGTAGGAACGATTGATACAACTACTGGTGTATTTGTTGTTGGTTTTGTTCTAAAGAAAAGTTTTACAGATAAAATATAGACGCCATTTGGATAGTTATCTTTAGAAATAATAAATGACTGTGCAACAGGATCAAAATTTGTATAACTTGCAATTGTGCTAATTTGTTGTTTTGATTGATATGTTGTAGGAGTAAATTTATTTGATGCAGAATCTACAGAAGGACTAAACTGTAAAGCTTGTGATGTCGTAGAAAGTCCAGCTGCTGTGAATGTTGCTTCAGCATAGGTTGTTGCGGTTGAAGGATCATTTTCAAGTGTTCTGTTATCAACACGAAATACTCTAGAACCAACTTTAAATATTCCTGGTGGAACATTTAAAATACCATAAAAACTTCCATTTTCATCGGTAGATAATTGTTGTGGTTTTGTGCCGTCTTTAATTGCAGCAAGAACGCTTGTATTATCACCAGACAAAGTGTACTGAGAAGTTAATTGTCCTAATTTGTTATTATAACCTAAAGAAATTTCTACGGGCGAGCTCAATGTAGCGACCTTAGTCACTCCATTGTATGAAGTTATTGTTGCGGTATAATTATAAATTGCTGAGGATAGAGACATTTTATTTTTCCAATTAATCTATTAAGCTTTAGTTTCAAATGTCGCATATGCGGGTGCATACCAACTGCTATCACCGTCTGGTGATCTATATGATTGTGCTGGATGATATGTAGCGGTTTGTTGTGTAATACTGTATACATATTTTGATTGTATACTTATTTGAGATCCAACATAGTAACCGTTTGCAGAAGAAGCTTTAGAATCTAACTGAATAGTTGTAACGCCGGTAAAATATGTACCACCTTCAGGAAGATTTTCTTCTCCTGCTACATCAGAATAAGTTGCATTTGGTGGTGCGTCTGTTCTGAAAACAACTGATCCATTTGGATCTTTGATGATCATTGCAAATCCTGGTATGAAAGAATTGGTCACACCACCAGTAACAGCTACGTTAATTGAAACTGGATTACCAACGTTTGCAGTAGCAACTGTGTAATTTACAGAAGTTGTTGTTGTGTAATTTAGTGTACCAAGTCCAAGTGAAACATTATTTGCTGTTACAGTATGACTTGTTCCGGTTGAAGATGCAATAACCGTGTATGTTCCCGAAACTGTAGGTGTCCATTTTGGTTGGTATGTGAATGTACTTGAACGATTCAAATCTCCCCAAACGGCGTACTGATTCATGAAATCATTCCAAATGTTTGGATAATTTGTTTTATAAATCTGAATTGGAGTGAATGAGTTAGGTAAATATAAGCCACCGACACCGGTGATTTGACCAGCCAAACTGATTGATTGTCTAGAAGTGTCTGAAGCAAGATATCCCCAAGCAGTGTTACTTGTTGTAATATAGTTTCCGTTTACATCGAAATCGCCTCTTTGCAACACAGTTGAACTTGTGTAAGCTGGAGCACCAGGAACCGATGACAGATATAGTCGTGTGTTAGATGTTCCTGGATAGTTATAAACACCCATAACACGAGCAGTCGGATAGAAATTGTTGTTTGTAAAGAAACCAACAACATCATCTTCTTGGAATTTTCCACCGACCTGTTTTAACTCTACTGTATCCGGTGAGGTCATATATTGATCAACACTTACACCATCAAACCATGCAGATATCGGAGTATTAATTAACAAACCTTTAACACGTACACCAATTTCTTGAGCTCTAATATACGGTAACAATGTTGCATTGGTCAAATAACCATTGTTGGTTTGCATTGCAACAGAAATAGGATTATATGAAGTAATCTGATTTGCATATGTTGATGTGTCAACACCATTACCAATACCAGTAGAACTGTTTGTTGTTTTTGATGGTGCAGGAGTTCCTACTACAGTAGCGAAGTCTCCAGAATTAAGAGCAGTAGCACCACCATTTGTTTGATAGACTTGCAAGTTTGGATCGTTAATCAAAATTGCAGGTGCATTATATGTGTCAACCCAGTTGTCCATTGGCGGAGTTAATGCTGCAACGCCTTGGAATATGTTCACACTAAAAGGATTTAAACTTACTGTGGATGAAGCTAAAGGTTGTGTTACAACATTTGCTTTGGTATATGGCAGAGTAAAAATATTAGTACCTGTACCATTGATACTTGAAACTGCATAAGTGTTCGTATTTGATAATGTTCCCAAACTTGCAAGAATTTGAGGGTTCTGTAACTGGAAATTCGTTACAGGGGTCATTGGTGTCAACTGTCTTGTTCTGATATTGATATTGGCCAAGAAATCAGGATTGGCGGAATCAACAGTACCATATGAACTAAAGTCATCAACCAAAATACCGTTTTTAAATCTGTTTAGACCGTTTGCATCTGGTACCTGTAATGACTGTGCGCTTTGTTCCAACACACTTAGGGATGTATAGTATTCTAAATTATTAACACGGGTTTGCAAATTAGAAATATCGCTCTTAGCCCAACGATTATGCGAAACTTTATTAATCGATAAATTTGAAACAATACTTCCTGGATTTTCACCTGGAACATAAGCAGTATATGGATCATGTGTTAGATTAGCTAATAACAATGAACCTTCTGGTTGTGTTGGAAAAACAGGAGTTAAAGAAGGAACGCCTTGAATAATTTCAAAACTCTTGTCTTTACTCAATACTAATATATCTTTTCTACCAAGGTAATATGAATAAGAACTTTGGAACTGTGTCAAGTTCTGTGGTATCAACATACCTTTAGAAGCAGAAGAATTTTGATAGTTGAAAGTAGTTGCTGTTGTTGCGTTTGTTCTAACTGGTCTAAAATCTAAACAATCAGCTAAACGATATGTCTTACCTGACGAAGCTGTGTAACTTCCAATTTCTGAATATGTTTCTGGTGATGTTGAGAAACCTCCACCAGTTGATTGATATGATAACACACTAAAGTAACCATCGCCGCCACCGTGTGTATAGAAATCGTAGACTACTAATAAGTTACCTTTTGCAGCACCGACCAAAGGTTTCAAATAGGCGTGATCATAAAAACTATCTTTTTGGCCATTGTTTAATGTATATTGATTTGTTACATCATATTGAGCAGCAGTTAACATTGCTGCTGTTGGTGCAGTACCTGGAGCGCCGGTATCAATAATCTTTTTAATTTTCTTAACATCTGAAACATACAACGAAATTTGTGGGTTTCTAGTTGTTGCGTTAGTAATATATGTTTGACCTTTTGTCAAATCAATTGTTGTATTTGATGTACCTGTTACAGCAGTTAATGTTCCAACAGCTGTCGTATTACCAGTAACTAAGTTTTTAGATTTTAATACCAGACCACCATCCGTAGCATGATCTGCATATGGAATATTAATGTTTGCAATAATATCAACTGTATCATTCCATTTCGTGGTCGAAAACGTTGCTTGTGTTCCACTTGTTACAGTAATTGTATTACCAGTTGTCGAGAAATCCAATATTTGACCTGTCGTTTTGCTGACAACAATAAAGTTTTGTTTCTTTGCATCAGAACTTAATGCACCATTACCGATGAAAGTAAATGTTCCTGTTGCGGATATGGTTAATGGTACTGTGTTTGAAATCGCTTGGTTACGATAAATCTTTGTTGATGTGTAACTGGAACTAGATACATTCGCAACATATGGATTGCCAATTGTGAAAACCATCTCTGGATATCCAGGATTTGTCAACACGGTGTCGCCAGTTACTACAGCACTTTGTTTACCGTAAATGGTATTAATATTGGAGTTTGCAGAAAAAGAATAAGAACCGTCTTTAACAACAATAGATTCAACACTCTTTGGTGTTAAAGTTAATTTGAATTGAGTGGTTGCATCAGGAACAAAAGTGAACGGAGATGTAACAGTAATTACTTTTGTTGTTCCGTTATAAGAAGAAATGGTTCGTATGTCACCTGCGGATGTGCCGCTAGTTATAGTGACTGTCATTCCATAGTATGCATTGGCTGATGTGGAGAAGTTTGCACGACTACCGTCATCAATAGCCAAAGTTGTCACAGAAGAACCGGAAACTTTTGCTACGCCAGAAATTGTTCTGGTTGAAATGTCTGAAACATATGATTGATAAACATATGATTTTGTATTTGAACTGCCACCATCAGTCACATATTGCAAGTCTCTAATGCGAGCCGTACCAACTAATGTTGATGTATATGTGTTTGCATTAGCCGTACCTGTATTGTTATTTGCAGAAATGTTGATTGATTCTACGCAATGTAGGTCCACAACAGGCATTGTTGTGATATCGAAAGAACCATTGGATGTATCGACATAGAAATAATTTCCATAATCTAAATAAACATTATTTGTGTCAATCGTTTTTGTTGCACGAGCTCTATCACTAACAATCGTCAATGGTGATTGATTCTCTATGCGGTAACCGTGTACATATGCAACACCTTTACCAATACTCATATTATATTTTGCACTATTGATCGTATTTGCCGATGGAGTTAACTTGAAATCATTAACAATGTAGTCACCATTACTTTCATAATCACGTTTTGCAAAATAATCATCAATTACGGAATAAACAGTACTGTCAACTTGTTTTAATATGTCTCCATTTTCCATTCTCAACAATTCAATAAACGCATCATCACTACCTAGAGATAAAGGTAAAGCAATTAATGAAAGAATGATTGCATATCTATCTGCACCAGGAGCTTGGTAATTAGATGCTCCAATAGCTGGATCCAATAGTGATGAGTCGTTAACGTAATCTACAATTGTCTCTGTTATGGACAGTCCTACACGATAAGATGGTGTGTTTCCATACTTAGAAAGAATAATTGTTTGTGGTTGTACAGCAACAAAGTTACCAACCGAATATTTTGTGAAACTACCGTCTTGATTTGCGGTTGATGATTGAGAATAACCATTTACGACATAGAAAACACCATCAGAAATGGAAGCAACAGATGATAGACCCGAACAAGTTGTGCCGCCTGTAATACCAATAGTTGTTGCGCCAATATTTGTACCATCAGTTGGTACAATCAACATATTGTCAGAAAAATGTATGCCAGATAAGTAAGAAAGAATTAACGTAGGTGGATCACCTGCAGCAGTAACAGTACCGGTAGATTCAGCTGTTGCAATAACTTTTGCGATAATTGTGCCAGTAGAATCTTGAATGATTTTATTCAAGAAAGAAGCGGCACTAATGTTGACGTTATTGTATTGTAGATTTAATTTTAAGTAATGACAATTTAAATTCGTTGTTACTTTACCGCCAGTGACGGGTGTGTTCTGAGAAAAAATACTGTCAGCAAAATTTGATATTTGATTTTGTAAAATTGTTTGAGCTTGAGTTAATTCCCGAGCCTGTACAGCAGCACCTGGTTTGAAAAGTATGCGATGGAAATTTTTAGACGGATCAAAATCGTCATAATACGGGTCTACGTTAAAATTCAGAGCCATTTTTTTCCTTTAGAAACCTAATATAATTTTAAATTGTTCTATGCCATCATCACTTCTTTGTATACCGGATCTATTCTCTATGTATGCTATGTAACCAGAAGAAACAACATATGAAGGTGATGAACTTGTCAATAATGTTCTCACAGTCTGTGTGGTGTTTCCAAAAACCGGTGCATTATAAGTTAGTGTGCCTACTGTATTTATCAGCTTTATCACGTTGTTTCCTGTATCGTGACTTAATACGGTACCTTTAAAAGTTGCTGCGGTTAAAGAAGTTCCTTGATATAAAATCTCATCAGAAAGATATGTTCCAAAACCAGAAGCTACAGTTAAATCTGTTGATGTTCGGTAAATTGTTCCGTTGGCAGGATTTGGACTTGTCTCAGTTGAAACTGGATCAATCACTAAACCCACTTGATAATATGTAATGTCTGTTGGAACATTAACAACACCGTTAATATATTCTGGACCATTAAACTCAACACAATACATAACGTGAGCACAACCTAGTTCAGAAATTGGATCGTAGCCGTGGCCAGAGACAGGAGAAATAGGCGCAGTTACAATAACTCCAGAACCATTGGCGGAAGTTATAGCAACATTTGCAAAACTATAATTTGTTCCTGGTGTTAGAACGGTAATATCAGTAATTGAACCGTTTGTCACGTTAGCTACCTGCGCTGTTGCACCAGAACCATCACCAGTAATCGTTACAGTAATAGGAGAAGTTCCTGGAACATAATCTGAACCACCATCTATTACGTTGATAACATCAATACAACCAACGCCGGCAGCACTAGTTAGTGGATTTGGTGTTTTATCTCCAACTGGTATTGGTAACCAATCAGAGTCCATAAATTTTACTTTTGTACCAATTTCAACCGTGTAAATATATTTCCATTTATATCCATCATTACCCTGATAGATATTATTAGGACTATAGTTGCCGGGTTGAAAAAAAGGTTCACTGGTTGATGGTGAATCGTTATTATTCCATAGACATTTAAAAATTTGGTCGTACTTATTCTTTACGTAAAATGATCTGACGAAATATCCGTTTTGATCAATTTCAAACATATCAACAGTATCATCATAATAATCATATGTGACGCCAGATGTCCAGTCAATTCTTTGAATAACAGGTGTAATGTCATTAACTGTAACTTGTTTTGCTGCAAATATTTTTTTAAATATTTTTTTAATTGAAGCTTGGTCTTGTGTTGGTGCTGGCGGATTAGCATCGTCATCCCAAGGATCAACGTTCGCCAAAAACATGTATGTTGAGATGACTCCGGCCGTTGGTGCAAAATAGGCTTGTTCTACCTGTTTTGCTTTTGCGCCGTACGTTAATAGTTGTTTATTTGCCATGATTTATTTATTATGAATATGAAACAGTTACATAAGTGTTTGCTAGGTTACCATCAAAAGAATAATATTTTAATCGTGCTGATGTTCCACCACCTAAACTAAATGTTGTTGCGCCCACGGTTGAATTGAGTGCAGAACAACCATGTGTAATTGTTCTTGCCGGACCACCAACGTTTGTAATCCACAAATGAATTTCACTTCCAGGCGTAAAGTTTCCTAGTGTAACGGCAAAGTTTGCTGTCAAATTTGCATGAACCCATGTGTCGGTCAAAAAGTTCAATGTTGCAGATGTTTGATTTCCTGAGTAACTTCTTGTATTTGCTTGTAGTCCATTTGGAATATAAACTGTTCCTGCTGACTCATTGATAACTACAGTATTTGAAGCAACAATTAAATTATTATTCGCATATAGAATAGATCCATTTTCTTTACCATATGCTACACCTTGAATTACAGAAATATTGGCCGCTGCAGTATTTGCGGCCGCAAAAGCTGCCTGTGAATACGCATTAGAAGCTGCAGCCGTAATTTGTTTTGTACCATCAGCAAAAGTAATAAACGATTGTGTATTCAACACTAGACTATTAGAAGTCATCGAAGCAACAATATTTGCACTTGTACCACCACCAACAATAAACTTTAATGTTGTATTCGATGTAGTTGTACCAACAATTAAGTTGCCACCGTTTGATCCTGCGGTACCTTGAACATAAAGATAACCATCTTTTGGATTAACAGCATTACCAATATTATTAAACGCGGAACCTGGTTGATAGTTCTTGTTTGCATAACCCATATCGATAAAGTTGGCTGCATCCGTACCACCAGAACCTACGTTTGCAGTTACAACAATGTCAGCCGTACCACCATCATCAGTATTAACAAGGTTGGTCTGAATATATGATTGGCCACCCAAAGAAAATTGTGCAATCGTATTAGGTAAGTTCTGTTGATTGACACCAACATTTAATATTTCGTTGGAGTAAAGGTTCGCCGCCAACGTATGTGCGGTAAATTTACCGGTAACACCTGTTGGAATATCGACACCCATAAACAAACTATTGGCTGTGTTAGCATTTAATGCCGTAATGAGTGGTAGTTGTGATATTTTTACTGTTGACATTTATTACCCTAGTCTAAAAGAATTAAATTTCCATCTTCTGTTATTAACGAATCACCATTTTCAGTTACAAGTTGTGGATAATATTGTGTTCCAATAGTACCATAAATTCTAACTTGTTGTCTGGTTGCGGCACTTCCTCCAGCTGAGAACGTTCTGCTTACTGCAACATTTGAGTTTACATTTGATGTTAAACTGGAAGTTAGTGTAATAATTCCAGTCGTGTAATCGATACTCTGTACTGTCTTGGCAGTATTGTTTGCTACAAGTATTTTATCACCAGCAAATATAATATCTTTTAACGGATATGCAGTATTACTATAAACTCCATTGTTAACAATATTGTAAGAATCTGTATAAACTGATGTTATATTTATAGTGCTTGATCCATTGGATCCTACTGCATGAGCAACATTTGCATATGTTAAAAATATACTTTCTGATAGATACACCTGATTATTGGCATAGTCCACTAATTGAGCTTTAGAAATTATATCTGGACCATTTGTTGGTGCCAAGAAAATAGAACTGTTTGCCAATATAAAGTTTGCAATATTTGTACCAGCACCAACATTATAAAACTTTACTAAGTTTGTACTTGTATTTGAGAAATCTGTAGACATCACAGCATTAGAACTGTTTGTCTGTGTATAGTGATATAATGTATCACCACGATTCAAAACAACTGAATGTAATGCATTATTGTAATCTGAGTTGGCCGATAATTTGTATCGACCAATGATTCTCATACCTGTTGGATGTAAAAGATTTAATAAAGCTTCTCTGTACTTTGCGATTTCTTTTTCAACCGTAATTTGGTATGTGTAGTTGTTGTAGATGGAACTTTGTAGTACGTTGAATGAACTTGGTTGACCTTGTGAATTTAAATACTGGCCTTGGCCAATTACCAAACCATTCAAGAACGAAGCAACAGCTCTTGCGTTTCCATCACCATATAGTTTCACGCCGTTTGTGAAAGCAGGACTTCCTGTATAGAAGAAACCAGAAGAAACAGTTTCATCTAAAAGATTTAATTCAATATCTGAATCAACAAATTTTAAAGTCGAACCAGCAACAGGTATTGAATTGTATTCATATACTCTCAAACTATATTTTGTCAACGCAGGATTTACGTTAACTGTTGAAGTGATTTGTGAAATTGAATCAACATATGCATAAAAAGATGCTGTGTTTATGTCCGCACCTTGATATACTGTTGAACCTTTTTGTGGAAGATTTAAAATATCTGCACCGTTAACAAGTGTATCAATAACTTTTAATGATACTGATGGATTAGAAATATAATCTTCGCCTGCATCCGTAACAACGATTGATGTTACTGTACCAACTCTATCTAAAACGGGATCAAAAGTTGCTCCTGAACCTAGAACCGAAGTAACCGATAATGATGCATTTGATGCCTGATTGTTTGCAGAAGTAACAGACAGAACAGGTAAAGCAAAACCGTAACCTAAACCACCAAGTGGATAAACAGCACCTTGTTGTTGCACATAAGTTGTTTCTGTGATTGCTCCTGTAGCACTTACATTACTTACTTTTGCATATGCTCCATATCCTGATCCATTTATAATATTGATGGTATCGTTTATTTGATAACCTTCACCTGGCGAATCGATACGAATTGGCCCAAGAATACCTAACGATCTTAGATTGGCCTTTTTAGTTGGATCAAAAGAGTCTGCTGAATAGTATGTGTCTGCAATAATAGTAGGGGCAACTCTAATACCGCCGCCAGCATTTTGTACAACAACGGAAGATATTGGATATGTCTCCAACGAGAGAAATGAAAACGCCTCAGCCATCGTTGTGTTTGCATTTGATGTTGAGAACGTTCTGACATTCCCTACATTTCCAGTTGCAACACTTATCACATTTGCATTACTTGAAGGTGTACCTGAAGCGCCACTCAATTTAATAATGCCATTGGAAGAATCCCACCTAGAAACTATACCTGAGAAAGTTGGATTTGCACTGGGTCCTTGATAAACACCTTCACCTAATTGAAATGTATTGGCATTGACCGAATACATACTGGTGTTCACCACTAATGTGTAACCGTTTGCAAAGAAATAATTTGAATTTCCAATTTGTATATTTTGTCTTATACTAATTGTTTCTTGCGGAATAAAAGTTGCATTTGCTCTGTTATACGGTGTCGGATCAACAGACGATACGGTTGCAATAGGTGTTGAAGATGATGCATTTAATCCATAAAATGACAACAACGTTTCTGGAGTTACTCTGTAACCAAAACCACCATTTGTGACATTGATACGTTGAATCGAACCAGTAGTTGTTTGTCCAACTTTTGCTTGAGCACCAACTGGATTAGAAATTTCTTCGTTCAAACCACCGTAAACAACTACAGGATCATCTGTTTCATAATTCAATCCTCGCAATGCATTACCTAAAATGTCTTTTGCTACATTGATTTGACTAACTTGACCTACAATCTTGGCTCTCATTACAGAACCATTAACAATCACATCTTGATTGTTGCCATCAACAATACGTACAATTTCACCCGAATTAAATAATCTTTGAATATTTGAAATAAAAACTTCTATTTTATTTCTTGAAATTATGGAGTTTTCAATTGTAGCAATTGATTTGGAAGTTTCACCAAAGATCCTTAAATTTTTAATGTTCAAAAATCTGGAATCATTTGTTGAAAGTTTTAAACTTTTTGGTACGTACCAGACACCAGCTGAAGCTTTGAGTACGGCATCTTTTGTGTAGAAGATATCAAAATCAGAATTGAATAACATTCTGAAAAGTAATTGATATGAAGATATCGTTCCTTTTGATTGATATAATTGTCTGGCAACTTTTATAGCCTGTTGTTTACTCACCAAAGCATCTGGTGGAAAATAAGCAAGAAAATCGTTTAAAAAATAATCTATGAATTCTTCAGTTGTACTGTCAATATCTGTATAGTTTAATATATTCTTACTTCTCTCCGTCACATTACCATTTTCTTCCATCCATTCATAATATGCTTGAACGAATGCCACAAAATTGGCATAGTCAGGTTCGTCCCGAACAAATCCAGGAAGTTGTGACGGAATTAAAAGTGAGGTTTTTTGGTCGTTCGGAATCATTGAGCTTTAGCTATTAAACTAACATTAACTGCGTTTGAATCGTATTCATCTATAGTTATAATCTTATTATAAGAAGAATCAACTATCGTTGAAGTTGGAATAACAGATATTGTCAATTGGCCTAAAGGATTATCGATCTGATAAGGATTAAAGTTAACTAATGTGACGATTCCATTTATATAATCAACTGTACCTACGTTTGCATTAAAAATAGTTTTGACATTATTTGAATTATAATAATAACTTCTTAGTGTTCCAAATTGTCCTTCTAAAATTGCTGCTGCAGCACCATTCAATCCTGTGGTGTCATATGCATTTGGAGTGATAGTCACCACAGCACTTGTATATCCTATTCCTGGATTGGTTACATTGATTTTGGTGATTCTTCCGCTTGTGTTGATAACTGCTTCTGCTGTTGCGCCAGTTCCATCACCATAAATGGTAATAGTTGGTGCATAAGTATAATTAAAACCTGGATTAACAATAGATATAGAAGCAATTCCACCAGATGTTGAAGGAACTTCTTCGATATAAATTCCCTGAATAATTTCTGTTAGAGTAGTTGGGTTTCTTTGTTGAATAGCAGGAGAACTACTGATACCACTTAATAAAATACCTTTTTGTAGTGGCGTATTAAAATTCAACGAATAGGTTTTTGATACGGTCAAATCTGGATTAAATTTTTTCTGCAATTGAATCTTGAGTTCGCTGGTTGTGATTGAAGGATCAGCAACTTGAATTGTAGAAGTCAATTGGCTGCCTAAAAAGGTAGAATTGAATGTATTTAATGTATCATTTCCAAATGTTCTAATAGAAGATGTTATAATTTGATTCAACTGACTAGAACTATAACTGGTCTTGGTTGGGTTGTAAACAACTGTGGCGTTTACTTTAATATATGTGTAATCCGGATCAACAATCGTTGGTGAAACGGTCAAAACTGATATAGGTTTGATGACTTCTGTAACGATGTCTCTTTTTTGTGTGTCTGTCAACAAATAAGAACCTGTTGGTTTTAGACATACGAATACTTGTCCATATACAGGAGGAATATTTTCTTCTCCACCCCAAACGTTGACGGCATCAAAAGAATAACCCAATTGATTTTGTTGAATCAATGTAATGTAATCATTCTTAGAAACCGCACGTCCCTGCGCTGAATATGATTTTGGTGCCTGAAATTTGATTGATTCGATAGATTCTTTGTTTCCACCTTGAGTTGCAGAAACTAAGGGAGTGATTACGGTGTTTGCATAACCACCAACTGAATCCATCAACACAAAATTATTTGAACCTGCTGACGCAGTTCCTTTTGTGATTACATAAGTGATGATGACAACGTTGCCATCAGATAATTTTTTACCTAAAATGTCATCACCAAAATAAATTTCGTAATTGCCTTTTAGGTTTTCTTGTAAGAAATATACCTTTGAATCTGGTGTCAAAGTTAGAAAGTTGGTTGCAGTACTGTATGCCTCAGAAGAACTATTTGATCCTGATTGTTGTACTGTAACGGATAGTGTTGTTGTATCTACACCTTGATCTGGTATTTCAAACAGATATTTTGGATTATTAATTGAATCAACAGTAAATGTTAGTGTTGCAGGTAAACCTTGTTTGATATGTAGATCATCGAATGTTGCCGTATTGTTAACAACATTAACTGTATTTGTGTCGGTTGTAACAAAGGTGTAATTAACTCCATCGATTGCTTCAGAAATGAATCTTGTGAATTTTGGGAGTGTTAGTGATGAATCTGTTACTTGATTTACCGATAAACGAATTTGTGCTGTGGGCGCCAAAGCCGATTTGGGAACATAGTTTAACAGTTTTGCATGAGATACAACAGAACTTCTTTGTAAAGAAGAATCCAAGAACATCTCATTAGCAACCATGTTTAGGTAATACGCATTATATTGTGTATTGTATGCAAGGATATCCAAAAGACTTGAAAGTGCAGAACCTTCATAGTTGTAATCTTTCAGTACATCTTGTGATTGTAAAAATGTTCTCAGACTGGACTTAATATTATTAAAATCCAATTCTGTTACTTGAATATTTGAATTAGCGCCTGCCATTTTATCTGTTTCTCTCTAAAAGAAGTGTTACAACTGTTGGTAATGTGGCATTTTCTATGTAAAATGTTAATTGCACACTATAAGAATTATTATCGGGCATAGGATTTACATTTACTTCTTTTAAAAGAGCTCTCGGTTCATAATTTTTTATAGTAGTTTCAATTTCCGACTCTAATGAACTTGCTGTAAATGGTGTGTCTGGTTCAAACAATAAAGCGTTGATGTTAGAACCCAAAGTTGGATTAAAAGGTCTTTCAAACTGGTCCGTCAGTAAAAGATTTCTAATGGATCTAATTACAGCTGACTCATTATAACTCAAAGCAACATCACCCGTCACCGGTTTCTTGGTGAAGGTGAAATCTATGTCCGAATATAAATTTAGTTTAGTTGCCATTGTTTATTTATTAAGCTTAAAAGTAAAACTGCTTTTTGAAGTCTTGAAGCTGTCGGAAAAAATTCTTGGGCCGGAACGCAAAAATTCGAATTTTCCAAATTAAGCATTTGGTGGTCCTGTATTTCCACCTTGTGCATCAGGATGAGTATGAGAATTTAAGTTGATGCCGTTACCAATAGTCGATCCTTCTACGGCCAAGTTACCCATAATTGTCTCATTTCCAGTAACAGTTTCGTTTCCACCAATACTTGAGTTTCTGGTAATAATCAAATCTTGATGGCCAACAATATCAAGTTCTGCCTGAATGTTCTTAGCCGATGATATGTTTCCTTGGTTTAATATGTTTCCTGTTGATTTTAAGTCGCCCACATGATTGATATCGCCAACGAAATTAAAGGATTCTGCCATTGCAGTAAACATTCCATCAACTTTCATGGTCATATTACCATTAACTTCAAGTTCAACGTCACCACCAACTTGTAACTTGGCACTTCCTTTGATGTAAACTTTTAAGTTGCCTTGAGTTGACTTTTTCTCACTACCCATAATATACACTTCATTGTTTTTTACAATAATTTGCATATTATCATTTACAATTTTTTCTACTTTGGAACCACTAGGATGAATTTCGAAAAATGTTCCTGTTCTGTGTGATAAAGATACTCTTTCAGCACCAGGAGTATCATCTAGTTCGAAAGTGTGACCAGATTCAGTTATCGTAGCGTTATTATAAGGATATTTCGAATCATATGATGTTACAGGTTCATTTGATTCGTTATTTGGGTAAAGAACTCCTTCAAGCTGATCACTCTTTTGATCATAGTTCTTTTTATTATCTACAATTTCAGTTAAAGCTGCCAACTGACTATTGGATTGTTCAAGTGCTAGTTCTAATTCTCCTGACATTATTGTACTCCTCCAGACTCTTTAACTACTTGAATTCTTGCGTTAAATGCTGTTGTCAATTGTTTTTGATATTTTTTTGTATAACTATTTAATGTTGGAAAAACCGTACTATCATTGCTAGATGATTCTATTTGACCACTTAATTTTGTCCATTTATTAAAAGTAGCTTCTTGTTTTGCTATAACAGCTTCAAATTGTTTTATCGTATTACATGCATTTATTTCAGTTATTAAATCTGCCGTGTCTTTAGCTACAAGTTCTTTATATAAAGTCATAGAATTTTCTAATGCTTTATCTTGTGTACTGGAAACTTTCTCCAAAGGAACTTCATTTGGAATTGGATTTGGTGCCATAGTTGCGACCAAAGGTGCTGGCGCCACAGCACCTAAATTTGCTTTTGGTTCTGGTGGCGGTTGATCCGTTGGTGGTCTAGGTGAACCTATATCTGTTAAACTTGGTAGTTTTCTTCTCAATCTTTCTGCGTTAACCCTATCCCAAACCGTTTCGTCTAAACCCGTGTATGTTAAATTTTCATCAGGAGTATCTTTGTATAAATTAGTTTCTAATGATGATGTAAATGATGTTACACCAGCAATAGTTCCTGCACCAAAAATGGCAGGAGTTGTAGAGGGCATTGCAGAGATTGTTGATGCGTTTGTTGATCCAATCGTAGCTGGACTTAAAATGACTGGAGTTTTTGTACTAATGTTTGCTGCTGATAGTTCTTTTAGTTTTTCTGAAATAGCGCCAGCAATATTTTTTGATTCTGCTTGTAATGTCGTTAAATCTTTTGAAGATGCTTGGTTAACTTTGGCTAAAGTCTCACTTGCCGCGTTTTGTGCTTTTGCTATTTGTTCGGCTACAGATTGTTCCGAAGCAGCCATGTTTTTCTGCGCTTCTGCCAAGTCTTTTTGAAATTGTGCTTTTAGACTTCCATCATTAATTTGAGATTGTACATCCGATAAACCTGCCGATAAACCTGCACCAATTTCTGATTGTGCCTTAGTTATTCCTGTCGTAACAGAAGAAGCTAGTCCAGATACTTGGCCAGGTAAAGCTGTTACTCCCGCTTGAATTTTTGGTGCGGCTTCATCTAGTGCAGCTTTAAATTCTGGTCCAAACTTTGCAGCTAAACTTCCCAAATTTGGTTGAATACTTGCAGCCAATTCACTTGCTTTTGGTACCAGTGCTTCTAGATTAGGTTGAATACCTTGAAGTGCTGCAGCTGCACCTTGAGCAGCACCTGCAATCTCTGTACCTAAAGTTTTTGCTTCTGGTCCCTTGATATCCTTTACAACATTGAAAGCTCTTTCCAACATCTGCGGCGCAGCATTCATCAAATCATTAATAGCTAATTTGTTAACACTTGGAAATCCAATATCAACAGGATTTCTAGTAGCAGGTTTGCTTTCAGTTGTTGTGCCTGAACCATCTTGTGCAATTATATTTTTTGCTGGTGGTGCAGGACTATTCATTAATTGTTCTGGTGTTCTAGGATCAGAAAATCCAACTTGTGGGCTTGAACCTGACCTTGCAATTCCTGGAAGAACACCATCATAAACAGGAAATTGTGCGGATAATGAATCGAAAAAATAACCTGTAACCCATTCACCTTCGGCAGGTGTCGTAAATGTTCTAGAGTTGTTTACAGGTAATTTTGGCAAAGCCCAAGGCAGAGATTCGGTGGGCACCAACATTTTATCTTCGCTGTGCCAACCAAAAATACGAACCCGGCAACGACCAAGGTTTAATGGATCTTGTCTATCTTCGATAACACCAGTCCACCAAATAAAACCATCTTTTCCTAAAAAATTTTCCATTATGCTTTCACGCTCGATTTAAATGCCGTATTATCAGCAGAAGCTGGACTATTCGGGAAACTGTCTTTTGTAATTTCTAAAACTGTTTGAAAAGTATTCACACCAATCATTTGTCTTACTGCTGTCACTAAATATTTACCTGAATAAAATTTATCTAACTGTCTAGTACTGGTTGAAGGTTTAATCGATGGTAGATCCAATTGAATAGTTCTGCCAGCTGTAATACCAGGATCACCAGGAATAGTTAATTTAATCACATTGTAATTTGCCAAAGCAAGTTGTGCTGTTCTTTGTGGAACATAAGTCTCTGCATATATATCTTTGGCCACACCAGCTTGTTTGTTTTTAATAAAGGGTACAGATAGTTGATCTGCATTTGATGTCATAAATTTTAAAACACTTTCAGATGCTTCGGTAATTGTTTTTCCCAATCTATTAACCACATCATTTGTTATCGTTCCTTCGTTTAAAGTTTTCACATGTTTTTGGAAATCGCTGTAATCAAAATTTGTATTTTTAAACGTTCTAGTAAGTGGATCTATTGTTAATAATTTACTCGCAAAAGTTCCATTTGAAATTTCTGAAAGTGAATCATAAACTTTTGTAAATTCATATTCCAAAATACTTGATAACTTGTTTTGTAATCCACCGAGATTATCTACGTTCTGTAACTGATATTTGTACGTTGCATAAGGCACACTTGATATCATCGATTGTATGGATCTAAAATTATAACCATCTTTTGTTTCAAAAAATAACATATCAGCACCAATCAAATCTGTACCTTCTGGTCGTGCATATGTTGACACCCAACTGATAGCTTCAAAAGGTTTTAATCTAGGCACTAAAAAATCATACACGCCAGTTGTTTCTTCAATATTATATATTTTTTTAATATCAACTTGCATTTGTTCTAATAAAATATCCCAAACAATTTCTGAAATTTTTTGACCGGAATATGATTTACTTATTTTTGTTTGTTCCGATAACAACAATTCTTCCGAACAAAAATAGAGTGTGAATCTTTGAGAATTTAAATTTTTACCTGGAGTTCTTTCACCCATCTTATATACACGAAAGATTTGGTCTGTCGAATTCACAGAATCTTTATATTTTCCAAAATTAATTTCTATGAATTCGTTTCCTGTTAATTGTAACAACTCAGGAAAACCTTGTGCATCATTTAAAGTAATTGATCCAGATGTAACAAAGCTATAGATATCTTCATAGTAATCTAAAGAAAAAACCAATTTCTTCAATTCCATCCTTTGTCCATTAGCAAACAAAAGATTTAGTGTTTTTATAGCATAATCTTGAGGTCCTAAAATACCTTTAGTCTCTACTGGAGATGCTGTATTTGGTAAAACAGTTGCCATAATTAAGTCGCCATTAATAATTTAAATTCTTTTTCTAATTGATCAGCATATCTTGCGTTTACTAATTTGATGTTTCTATTTTTTTCGTTTTGGTCTTGTTCAAATTCAGTTATAGTAATAAATGATTTGTCTGTTACAACTGTTGTAGTATATCCGCTAGGTAATGTGTAAGTTGTAGTTGTTCGAGCAAGTGCATTGTACGCTGTTTCATCAATAATGATGTTGTCTATCGTTACCGTGCCTGTTGAATTATCTGTTGTTGTAATTGTTTTTAAGTAATGGTGTATTTCTTCGTTTGGATTAATGTCAGGATACTTATTCTCAACATAGGAAGCAAACGTTTGTGAATTCATAGGCCATTGCCATTGTGGATCCAATATTTGATTTGCAAATAGAACCATCCAATATCTGTATGAATCTCCATAGTATTTGTACGCAATTATTTCTGGAGTATCACCTTCTTGAATATCGTAATCGTAAAATACTAGAGGATTCTGCAAAGTTTCTGGAACCATACTAACCCGAGCCATGAGATTTGTAAATATTTTGGATACACCCATTTTGTCGGTGTACAGTATTTTTGGTAAAGTATTAAAATATTGCATTTTTAATACCCCGCTTCAATCTTGGCTCTATCGATAAGAACTGTTTCTTTGAAGTTCATTGTGAGCGTTGTTTGTACAGGTGCACCATCAGAATGTGTTGACCAACCATTGGGTGCATAATTAACATCAATGCTTGTGATAACTGATTCTGCAACTTTATTAACGTTTTTATTTTCTTTACCTTTAAAAAGAAATTTAATATTAAATACAGAAGGTGGAATAAAAAACATTCCGGCTGCACCTGTTGTAATTCTCGGTGCAGCATGTGTTTTAAACATCTTAATAATTTTTTCGACTGTTTGAGCTTCTTGTTTTGAATATGGTGTAAATGTAAATGCTAATTGATATTCTCTGAAATCAATACCTTGGAAAACCATTTGCTGCATAGGATTAATTGCAAGGCCTTGAGATTTTAGTGTAAGTTTTGCAATATCGGAGTCAATCACACCATTAACACCCTGAACAATAGAACCTGCTATACGGCCGCCAGCGACTGCCTGAGCTGCGCTTTGCACAGCTTCCTTCAAACTGATATCATTATAGGATGATTGATATTGAAAAGCCATCGTTTCAGGCATATATAAATCGATTGTAGCAACAACTTTTGATTTGTTTGGTTCCAAAGAAATATTGGCTTTATCTTCAGGTTTCATTCCGTTGGTGTTACCATTTTTGGCCAACTCTATTGCAGTATTTACAACCTTTCCGGCTGATTCAACAATACCTGAACCAATAGATTTAAAAGAAGTTTCTTTTCCTTCTTGATATCCAACAGGCTGTATTTCTTTAATCTCAAATCTTACTGAGTGTCCTCTAGTAGCAGAACCCAAGTCCCTAGGATATTGCAAACTGTCTTTGCCACCACTTTTGCCAAACAACATACCCAAAGGTCCGTTTGTGACACTTCCTGGTATTGTTACACCACCAATTGATGATGGAATTGATATGATTGCCATTGAGTCCTCTTAAAATAAAGATATACATAGTATTTATAGAGCATTCCCAAAGAAATACAATATGGCAAGACCTGAACCACATAAATGGAAACCTAGAAATCCTCAAAAGTATCGAGGTGATCACACCAACATTTGGGTGAGATCATCTTGGGAAACAAAAGTTTGCGTCTGGTTAGACACATCACCAGATGTTGTATCTTGGTCCAGTGAGGAAATTATAATTCCTTACAAAGACCCACTTAAAGGCAATTATAGAAGATATTTTGTTGATTTTTTTGCACAAATAAAGAACAAACAAGGAATAGTAAAAAGTTATTTGATAGAAGTTAAACCAAAGTATCAAACAGAAGAACCTATCAAAAAATCAAAAGTAACAAAACAGTACATAAATGAAGTTTACACATTTGCAGTAAATAAAGCAAAATGGAAAGCAGCCAGCGAGTATTGTTTGGATCGTGGTTGGGAATTCAAAATTTTAACAGAAGAACACCTAGGATTGTAACTAAATATTAATTATGGTCACACAGTCAAAACTAACACTTATCTCCGCTGAAAGAAGTGCGGCTCAACTTGATTTTTTATCGAAAGAGTCGTATAAATGGCTTCTTGAAAAAATTGCAGATATTCGAAATCCGTCTAGGATTGCAACCGAAATCAACAGAGAGGGTTTTAGAAAAGTAAGTAGATTTATTTTAGGTAGATTGTATTGTTTTTATTATGATCCAAAAACCAAAGAAGATTTACCATATTATGACAGATTTCCTTTGGTATTAATACTAGATAGAGATAAAGAAGGATTTACAGGACTAAATCTGCATTACTTACCGATTAAATATCGAGTGGCATTTTTAAATAAGTTAATGTCCTATGCAATGTACAACGATGAGGACGAGATTAAGCGACTGAGAGTCACGTATGAAATCCTATCGTCTTCCAAGCGGTTTAAAGAGTTCAGGCCATGCTTTAAGCGTTATTTGTATGGTCATGTTAAGTCCAAAATACTTGCCATCCAACCAAATGAATGGGAAGTGGCAGTATTCTTACCTATGCAACAATTTAAGAAAGCCAAACCACAAAAAGTTTGGCAAGAATCGATAAACGAAATAAGGAAACACTAAATGCCGGGTTCAATATCAGAATTCCAATCTAGTTTTAAGAAAGACATTGCCAGACCTAATAAGTTTCAGGTAGATATACCTATTCCTTTAACGTTATTGCCATATATTCAAAGTTCCAGAAATCTTTCGTTTCGTTGTGAAGCGGCACAACTTCCGGGTAGAACTTTTGCAACACTAGAACAAAGAATCGGTTCAAATCCGATTGAAAAATTTCCTTATGAAACTACTTACAACGATATTGATCTAACTTTTATTGTTGATGACGACATGAACCAAAAGGTGTTTTTCGATGCGTGGATGAACTACATGAATCCAACGTATAACTACAATCACAGATATAAAAGTGATTATGCAACTATTCTTACAGTAACACAATATGATGTAACTAATCAACCATCGTATTCTGTTAATATGTTTGATGCTTTTCCTGTTTCAATGAATCAATTAGATTTAGATTGGTCGAATGACGGGTATCATAAATTAAGTGTTACTTTTGCTTACACTTATTGGAAAAACAACTCTCTACAAGCTCTTGGTATGGAGGTTGTCGATGCGGGCATTGGCCTGGTTGCCGATGCTCTTGGAGGACTAAATGCGCTTGGCGGTATTGGCACCGGTATCAATTCTATACCAGAATCGGTAGCCAGCGGTTCTTTAGAAACTATCAAATCTACTTTTGGTGGTAGATAATTATTTTATTAATATATTAAGGAGATATTATGGCTTTGCCTAAACTTGATGTGCCAACATATGAAATCGAATTACCGGTTTCAAAGAAAAAAATTAAATTCAGACCGTTCTTGGTAAAAGAACAAAAGAATCTTCTGATGGCAGTAGAATCAGGAGAAAGTGCGACTATTCAACAAAACGTACACGATATTCTTCACAACTGTACAGTAACAGAAAATATCGAAATCGATAAGTTACCAATCGTTGATGTTGAATATTACTTTATTCAACTACGTGCAAAATCTGTTGGAGAAATTATTCAAACCAGATATCGTTGCAACAATACTGTTGAAGATAAAGATTGTGGCAACATTATGGAAAAAGATGTTGATTTGATGCAGGTGAAAGTTCAACAACCGGAAAATAATAATCCAGAAATTAAGATATCGGATAAAATCATCGTAAAAATGAAATATCCAGAATTCGGTCTTATTAAAGATTCTATGGAGTTGGATGACATTAATGAAGTTACATTCAATATGATTGCAAACAGCATCGAGTACATCTATGAGGTGCCGACTGAAGAATTTTATTATGCGAGAGAAGCTGAACCTGGTGAAATCATGGAGTTTGTTGAGAGTATGAACCAGGAACAATTTGAAAAGATTGAAAATTTCTTTAACAATCTGCCTAGGATGAAACACAATATTGATGTTACCTGCAGCAAATGCGGTTTTGAGCACCATCTTTCTGTAGAAGGCCTCGAAGATTTTTTCGGCTAACCTTTCGTCATGACAATCTGAAGAATTATTACAAGACTAACTTTTCATTGATGCAACACCATAAGTATAGTCTTACCGAGCTCGAAGCGATGCTGCCTTGGGAACGGGATATTTACGTCACCATGCTGATACAATATATTGAAGAAGAAAACCAGAAACTAAAAGAGAGACAAAGAAAATAGTAAATGGATTATCGTTCAGCAGCTAAGATAAGAAAAAAATCATTTAGCTCCCTTTTGGCTGAACAAGAGGGCGGCTTACTTTCGTCTATAGGTTCTGCAATTTCATCCAAAACCCGAGCAAACGTAACGGGTATAAAAGAAACGTTCGATCCAATGAATATTGCCAAAAAGATGACTTTTGGTAGCAATTGGGCTCCTGCTATGATAGGTAAAATGACCGGAAGAAAACAATCTGATATTGCACATTTTACTGGTGCAAGACCTTCAGGTGTTGGCCGTTCTGCTGCTGTTCAAGACGGTGATTCTGAAAATAAACCTGTTAATCCAATAATTGAGTCTGTTAAAGGCATTGAGAGAATTATTAAAGAACGTGAAAAACAGATAGCCAAATGGAACAAAGAGGACGATAAAGAAGATAAACGTGAAAATAAAGTTGAACAAAAAAGACACGAACAAATATTAAAGGCACTCACTCTTAAACGTGTGCCAAAAAAAGTTGGTCGTCCTAAGAAAATAGAAGAACCTAAAAAACCTGGTGAGCCGGCAAAACCTGCTGAAAAACCAGCAACACAAAAACCTGCTGAAAAACCAGCAACACAAAAACCTGCTGAAAAACCAGCAACACAAAAACCTGCTGAAAAACCAGCAACACAAAAACCTGCTGAAAAACCAGCACAAAAACAACAAACAGATAAAGCTGCTAAAGATAAGGCTGATAGAGAAGCCAAAGATAAAGCTGCTAAAGATAAGGCTGATAGAGAAGCCAAAGATAAAGCTGCTAAAGATAAGGCTGATAGAGAAGCCAAAGATAAGGCCGATAGAGAAGCTAAAGATAAATCACAAAAAGAAGCCAAAGACAAAGCTGACAAAGAAGCTAAAGACGCAAAAGATAAAGCGGACAGAGAGAGTAAACAAGCCAAAGACAAAGCTGATAGAGAAGCTAAAGATGCTAGAGATAAGGCTGATAGAGAAGCTAAGCAAACCAAAGATAAAGCTGATAAAGAAACAGCAACTAGACAGAAAAAAGAAGTTGAAAGACCTACTCAACAGCAACAACCTACAGCGCAACCTGCACCTAAACAACAAACACAACCACCTGCTCAACAAGCCCCAGCACAACCTGCACCCGCTGCACCAAAACCTTCAGCTGATAAAATGATAACCAAAGGTCTTGATGCAACCGGTAAAGCAACAAGTAAAGAATCATTTGTTGGTGCTATGAATCCTGTTGCACAGATGGTTTCACAAAAATTGGGTGGAAAAATTCAACCTGCAGCCTTGTTAGCTCAATGGGGTTTAGAAACAGGAGATGGCAAATCGTTAGTTGCACCATTCAATTATGGTAACATCAAAGCAACCAAAGCACAAAAAGACGCTGGCCAAGTCGGAGGTTTCGTAACTGTTGAAGAAGCTTATACACCAAAACAACTTGAAGCAATAAAATCAGGAAAAACTTTAGAAGAATTTGTTCAAGTAATTGGTCCTGATGATAAACTTATTCAAAGAAAGGGTCAATTTTATACCGTTGACGGTTGGTATGGTAAAGGACAATATGCTAATGCACAAGCAGCTGGCAAACAATGGGCTCAAGTAAAAAGTTTTTTTGCAAAATATGAAAGTCCGGAAGATTTTGGAAATGCATTTGCAAAACTATTATCAAATCCAAGATACAAAGAATCTTTAGAAAAAGGTGATATAGGTGAATATGCTAAAACTGTTGGTGCAGCTGGTTATCACACAGCGGGCGTAGACAAATATGCTGCATCAGTTACTAAAACTGCTTCAGAATATACTCAGTTATTGAATCAACAGGGTAGTCAAATTGGTCAAACATCACAACAAAACACTCAAATGCGAAATGAGTTAAATAAAGATACACCGACACCAACAAATGTAAACAACACAACGGTTAATCAGTCTAATCAAATGCCACCATCAGGATCAACAAGGCCAGATGATAGACCTGCTCCAGTTAAAAAGGCTGATAAGAAATAATGGACTACAGACAAGCACAAAACATAAGAAACAAATCTTTTGGCACACTTCTTGCTGAACAAGAGGGTGGTGCCTTTTCGTCACTTAGAAAGACTATTTCTTTAAAATCAAAAGCCAGAGCAACACGCATCAAGCAAACATTTGATCCAATGAATATTGCCAAGTTTCTTACATTTGGTAGTAATTGGGCTCCTGCTATGTTGGGTAAAGCTACAGGAAGAAGCCGTGAATCAATTGATTTCTTTTCGGGTGTTAAAAGGGGTGGTCGAGCTTCGGCAATGGGAGAAAGATCAACTAGAATTCCTCAATTACAATCAACTGGCGGTTTCTCTAAGACACTAGAAAAAATCTATGTGTTAATGAAAAAATCACTTGATGATGAAAGGAAGCGTAGAGAAAAACAAAATAATTATAAAGAAGAAAATGATATTGAGAAATTAAAAAGACACAAAGAATTAATTGAAGCGATTACGGGTAAACCATATTCAAGTAAAGCAACAGCAGTAAAATTAAAAAGTGAAGATGGTTTTTCTTTGTCGGATTTACTTGGTGGTGCAGATGTAGCAAAAAAATTGATGGATGTGTTGCGTTGGTTTGCGAGTCCCGTAGGTCTTGCATTATTGGGAGTAACTTCTATGGTTGCTCTTATTGCTTTGATATCCTTTGGACTAAAAAAGTTAGCTGAAAACACATCTAATATGAAAGCTTTAAGTCCTGATGAAGCGCAGGCCGTTTTGCAGAACGGAAGTGATAGAGATATTGAAGCACTTGGTGGACGTGAAAAACTAGAAGATATTATTAAGAATGGTCGTCAACGTGCTCAAGAAGTTTTAGCCATGGAAGAAGGCGAAGCCAAGAAAAAACTTTTGTTGGAAATGGGTGGTGAAGAAAAAGTTAAGAAGATTGCTGCTGATGAAAAGGTATATGAAATTCCGCCGCCAAGGCCGGCTGGTGAAGGCATGGCAGACAAATTGCCTTTCACGAAACAACAATTTATTGGAACAGGTTTAGCTGCAAAATCAAAAGAAGAAAAATGGAACAGAGATTTTGCGCCATACTACAATGATGATGGTACCAAAAAGACAGCTACGCCTATACCACAAGGAACAACCGAATCACCAGCAACACCTGCGCCAGAAACACCTGCTGCACCGATGGCTTCAGGAGGCACGGAATCTTCAACTCAACTGAATGGCAGGCCTGCTGCAAAAGCAGAACCAATGGAAACTCCTAATCTAGGATCAAAACTAAATGCGGTCAATTCACAAAATGTAGATTTAAATTTACCTCAATCTAGATCCGATCCTGTTACTAGTGTTAAAAATACAACAGTCAATAGTGATGGTGGTCCAGTACCACCGAAAAAATATTTACCTGCTGTAAGAAATATGGAACCATCTTTTCAAAAGATGTTACTTGCAAGTACGAGAATCGTTTAACCAATAAAAAACCCCGCCGAAGCGGGGTTCTTTTTATATTTCAATTTATATTAGAAAGAACGTGTGTAACTAAGTGCAATAGTCTTTTGATCATTATCACCCTGTACACGATCATAACGAACACCGACAGCATCAAGTTTCGTCAATGCATAATTTAAACTATAACGCATTGTATGTGTTTGATCGCCATTTGTATCAGAGTCGAACGCTGAACGATAACGATAACCAACTTTTGCTGTGAGTCCTGTTGAACCGAGTTTTGCATTAATACCTGGTTCGATAGAATAATAGCTAAAGTCTTTGGTGTTACTGTATCTCTGTCCTACTGCTGTGCGAGCATAAAAACCGACCAAAGCATTTGATTGTGAGAATGTTGCACCAGTTTCTAACCGTGTGCCAAGAGCATTACTAACATCCGTTTGTGTTTGGTGAAAAGCAACATCACCTACTACATCTTTGATCAAATCTTTCTTTACAATAAGAGAGAATTGTTGTTGTGATGCTGCATTGACATTATCAACACTAGAACCTTCAAGTGTAACGCTGTCAGCTGCAAATACAGAGGTAGACAATGTTACAGACAAAACTGCAATAGTTTTTTTCATTATTTTTTTTTCCTTAAATTAAAAAAGTAAACACACCAGCAGTCAGAATCAATAATGCTGACCAACCACCAAGCGCTTTATAATACGTTACGAGCGGTGTACCAAAATATCGATTACCGACCATAACACATTTGTGGGTAGGACTTAACAAGTAACCAGCGTAATCTACTGCAAAGAACCACATAAAATATTCTTGGCCAAAAATTTGAGCCATCAAAACAGCAAATGCAATAAACTTACCACTACTACCCATCAAGAAACTAACCACAAAACCCACAATACTAATCAACAACATGCCAACAAATGTGTGCGGGTCGAAACCTGCACCTTTGATGTATGCTATGTATTCGTTATTGTATGATTTAGCCAAGTTACCTAGTATAATAACTACACCAACAGTAACTAAGACTTCCCAATTCACATAAGACATTAATTTCTTGTAACCCCATTGTTGAGTAATAAAGACATAGTAAAATGCCAACAACCCAAAGATTACAAAAACATTGTCTTTTCCACCACCGTAAATATAAGCACCAATTGCAATAAACATTGGAAACACATTACGAATTACTGTACTTAGTTTGAAGTTATCTGGTGTGATAACGATATCTTCATCTTTAACTTCGTGCCAAATGTACCACGAAATAAAAGCAAAACTAACTAACAATAATGGTGCAATCATGCCCATAAAAGCTGCATAAGTAAGCCCAAAAGCTGCAATAGGAAGAACTACTGTCTTTTCTAACGGCGACCACATATAATAGTGATGCGTTGAAAGATAATCAACAATACCCATCTTTTCACGGCCGTGACCAGACTTAGGTGCAACGGTGTCTAACAAACCCGCTGATACCGTCACCCTACCTTCAATTGGCAGTACACCACCAATAGCAGATAAAAGAACTACAACAAATTTGTTTGAACGAAAAGTATTCTTAACATAAGAGTACGCTGGGGCAAAAAGTTTATATTCTTTTGCTAGTCCAGCAGAAATCATTATGAAGAAAACCATCCATAGATAGCCAAGGCCATCCGCAAGTTTTAATATTTCCATATTTTAACTCCATTTTCAAACATAAAAAAACCACTCCATTTTACTGGAGTGGTGACCATAGGATTCAGAGAACCCTATCGCAATTCTATTTATTCTTCTTCAGCAAGCTTTGAAAAGTATGACAGATCATCGTCATCGCCATCAGCATATGCTGGTTCTTCAACAGCTTTCTTTGGTGCATCAAAGTTTTTAGCTTTTACTTGTTCGACTGTTGTTTTCGGTGCTTCACCATTTAGGCCAAGAACTTTGTCTAAGCGTTGTTTGAGTGCATCATAAGTTTTGAATTCTTTCTCTGAAACCATTTCTGATAGAGAGAATTCTGATTTCCAGATTTTTTCTAGTTGGTCATCATCACCCAATAGAACGGATGGAGATTCAAATTCGGACTTATCGTAGTTTTGATAACCTTCAACTTTACGAATCTTCAATTTGAAGTTAGCACCTTTCCACAAATCAAATGGATTGATTGCGGTTTCATCTTCAAATTGTGGGTTCATTGCCTCAGTAATCTTATCAAAGATTTTTTTACCGAACTTGAACAATTTGACTTTGCCTTCGTTTTCTGGATGCTTTGGATCAGAAACAATGTAAATGTTTGTAATGTAATTGAGCTTACGCTTTTGTTTACGAACAACATCTTTGTTGGCTTCGATGCCGGAATTCCACAAGGAAGTGTTGTGTTCGCATACGGGACATTGTTGATTCTTAGTGGTCAAACAGTTATCGATTAACCAACCACCAGGACCTTGGAACCCGTGAGAAAAGACTTTAACCCAAGGCAATGCATCATCACCATCAACTGCTGGTGCGGGAAGAAAACGAATAGTAGCCATGCCGTTGCCAGCTTTGTCTACTTCTGGTCGCCAGAAATTATCCTGCTTTTCTGCACCACCATCAGAGGTGTTAAGTGCTTCGATTGCTTTGGAGAGTTTGTCGAGATTGCCAGATTGGCGTTTGAGGTTTGCAAATGAACTCATAGTATTTCCTTTATAAACGGAGTATTAACGGTGTGTGAACGGATTGTTTTCACTTTGTACATTATATAATATTATTTAGGCGATTGTCAAGAGACTTTTTCAAACATACCTTTTCAACATATCTAGTGTAGTATGTATATCACTATGATGTATTGCGATTCCACCATAAGCTTGCCATTGATCGATATTTGATTTGGTATCATCAATCAGTATGCAATTTGGGTCGGAATACTTACATTTTAGTCTTTTTCCTGGCACTAAGATCGGATCAAAATCAATATTGTGTTTTTGCAACCAAATCAATTTTTGTGCCTTAATGGCTTCGTGTTTAGATTCAGAAGATGTTGATGATAAAATCTTTGTTTTTACTGGTAAAGATTTCAAATAATCAATCAACAACATTGCATCAGGCATCAAATCAAGTGTTGCAAAATGTCCTTCAGCAATAAATTCTAAAAAGAAACCATCAAAGACTTTATATGTGTCCGCTTCATGGGGATAAATTCCGTATAATTCTTTATATCTTTTATTGAAGTCAGCAATGACGCCATCCATGTCCAAATAAATGTTAAAAATTTCACATCTAGGCATATTCTTTAATCTTTTCTTTCAAAATATTTTTCAGCTTGGATTTATCGTAGTGTATAAACGGTGAATATTTTTCGATTCTTCTTTGCCAATCAGGCCAAACAATATCATCATCAATTTGTTTTTTCCACATAGGAAAAAAATTCATTATATCATTTAAAATTATAACAGTTTCAATTGAGATACTGTAGTTCATAACAGACTGTAACAATTTCGGAAACTCATTTGATCTTACCAAAAGTAAGTCATTTGGTTTTTCCACTTCGTCTAACAGATGTACTATATCATTTTCAAAGGTATAAGTCAAGCTCTGTATAATCTTTTGCCACTTTAAATAGTTTTCGTTACCATCTTGTAAAAGTTCGCCGACCCAATCAGACTTACCATATACAAAATTGGCAACATAAAAGTTCCGCAATTCTTCTAGACTATACTTACGACTAAGTTTGTAGAACTGGTACTTATCTTTTCTTATGGAAAATGTTTGTTTAGAAACATTTGTTTTTCCGTTGTACTTAAAATAGTCGTAAGAGTCCGATGTAAAGTGCAGCTTCAATGCATTCCACAAAGCATAGGCTGCGAAGCCTGTGTTTTCTGTCATAAAGGCAAACGTGAACTCTTTCTCAGCATATTTGCTTCTTGAGCTTCCTCTTTAATAACACTCTTTAGTGCGGAAGATATCAATGTTGAAGCAACTTCAACTTCCAATTCAGTTTCTTTACAATGATAAAGAATGGCGTCCATACGTGTACATCTTAGTTTGGTCGCCAATTCTTCAATCATTAAACTGAATTCTTTAATTTCATCTTTAGTTGGCATTACAATTCCATTTCATTCGAATTTATCATTATACATCATGTGAGTTGCAAAAGCAACCATCACTTATAAAATATGTGAGCACCAATCTGAGTAACCCTTTTTAGTTTCCATCCAGGATTAACATAATTTGCATGGTAATACATTGCATTTTGTTCTGCAATTAAATCATGAACAACTGCTTCTGTTAGTGCCTTTTTAGCTACGATTAAAGATTCTTCCCACTTGTATTTGTTTCTGACGATATGTTTAACTGAATCACATACCCAAGAAAATTGGCAGACGATAGAGCCTTTGATGTTATCTTTTTGCTTTACCACACCACATATATCATCTGCAAATTTACCCGATTTAACACGATTAATTGTTACCTGTGCTACTGCTAATTTGCCTTCAAATGATTCATTAGCAGCTTCGTAGTAAATATTTTCCGCCAAACAATTTGATTCTTTACTGAAATTTTCAACAACTTCTTGGCGAATAATTTCTTGTGCAAAACTCATTGAAATTGGATTTATAAAATTAACACCAATCAATATTAACGTTAACAAATACACTAGTGTACTTTTTCTATTAATTAACATCTTTTCTCCTTGTAGATGGCCGAATCCACAATAAATGTGGACTCGGATTTTCTCAATTACGAACTAGATTTTTTCGTTTTCACTTCTGGTTGTTGTGTGAGCTGAGAAACGAAACCATTGAGCATTTCTGCTTTTCTGATGATTTCTTCTTCTGAGGGGAATGATGGAAAACCTGGATGTGATGGTGAAGGTGTACCATTAATTTTGGCTTCTTCAACCTTGGTTGACCATTCGTTGCTGATGACTTCACGTTTACCGTAGTAATCGTCAGACAACATTTCTTTCGCCATTTTTAAAAGTTCGAGGCGAATTTCATAGGGTGTCATACTCATTTTAATCTCCTTTGTGTGTGTTTATGTGTTTTACTATCATCTTGTGTGTGTTGATAGTAATTTTATTTAGGCAGTTTAATTCTGTTACGAGGATAAACTACCAAAAACCCTAAGCGGCGTTTAGGCTGCTAATCTGTATTCGCTATCGTTTGCGTTTACTTGTTTTGCTTGATTTACAGTCATCGCCTACTGTGCTGTCCACTCTGTTACTCTTTGCCCTGTCGAAACCATGACTGGCCCATCATAAAGATTCTGTGAAAGAACAACACTATTTCAATCAATCCCCACATAATATATTTTACCGGAACAAGATACCAAGGCAACTTTTCGGCAAAACATAACGCATGAAATAAGTTAATCATCAAACTTCCTTATGGTGGACCAGGCGGGAGTCGAACCCGCGTCCAGAACACTTTTCTCTTTGCTTCATACAGCAATAACTTGTATACCTGTTAAGTATACAGGATTATTTATACTTTGTCAACAGCCAATCAGTCACACCAAGATTGTTTTGCCTCACCATAATATTCTCTTGCGTAACCTTGTTGGATCAACATGGAACGTAAGGATTGACCGTTGAGTAATACATCACCTAGTACACGACCACCATATTTGTCCCAATCCATTAGTACCACTTGGCGAGTAGTTGCTTGTTCTACCATCTTTTTGGTGAACTGTGATGCAGCTTGACCTTTAGCATCTTCTTGCGGACACTTAGCACGAAATCCTTTTTCTGGTGTATCGACACCATAGACACGAATAGATAATTCTTTCTTCAAAGGTTCAGGCAACCATAATGCTTGAAACGCTACTGTATCACCATCGATAACTCTGGTTAAAGTTGCATTGTATGTTACACCTGTTTTTTGTTGTTGAGCAAATACTGGCAACGCACAACAAATGCTCAAGGCAATTAAGAATTTTTTCATTTATATTGGTCCTTATAGTATTTAATAGCCTTCACAAGGCCATCGATATGATCTTCTGTTTTTTCTTGGAATAATATAGGTTGTTCATACTCTACAGCCATGATAACAACTAGATTATCAATTGGTTTACCAATAAGTTCTTCATACATCAAAGCATATGCTGCGGTTTGCCAAAAATAATCTTCAATCTGGTCTTTCGTTTTTATTTTTCTGGAAGTTTTAAAATCAATAACGGACAAAGAACCATCAAACTCACCGATACAATCTACACGACCAGCAAGACCTAGTTGTGTTGACCATAATGCCTGTTCTTGGTAATGTATGTTATTTATTCTATTGAGTAGTGGTTTCAATGAATAGAACATCTCCAAAGCATCAGGCATCATTGTGCCCATATCTTCGTTGTTGAGATATCGTTCACAAAGAGTGTGAACATTCGTGCCACGACCTGTGGCCTTTTTGGTTATCTTATTCGCTTCAACTTCACCCACCCGTTTACGCCATAAACTGATTGCTTCCTTTTTCATGGCACCTAGTACAGTAGTGACTGATGGCAATTTCGTACCATCAGCCAATTTGTAATATCTTTTTCCATCAGGAAACGTTTCAGAGAATAAGTCAGGTAAATCTTTGGGTGGGCAATAATTAAACATTATGTAAAGTATGATAATTCGTGTGGGTTATATGATTTATATTTTTCTATCCTATTGGATTCTTTTTCCTGTTTGGCCCACTCATCTAGTGCTTGCCTTATTTTTTCCTTCTTCTGAGATTCGTAATAAAGCCGCTGTGCTTTTGACATCATTCTTTTTTTGCTCATAGGACTCCCTCTTTTTGTTATCGTTCAACAGGTGGGGGATTTTTTCTACGGGGGGAACTTTATTCTCAAATTGTTCTCCTTTGAAAGGTCTGAATAGTGCTGGAATTTGACTTATTACCATTCTCTCGGTGCTTTCGTTTTGTGGCCGCCTTTAATTGTATTTCCGGGAATAGTTTCCTTCATACGATTAATGACGTATTTTTCAAACGTGGAATCTGGTTTTCCTACACCAGGAGTATTCATTCGCATACCATCACCAAGAATAGGTAGATTTTCTGCTGAGAAATACCTTGTTAGATGTGTATTATTTTTTATGAAATCGTCATATTCTGTATATGACATACGATGTTCTTCAACTTCGTTTGTTTCACTATTCAAGAAATCATATGTTGGCATTAATACTCCAGTCCAAGTTTTGTATTTTCTTCATGTAAGGCATCTAAGGCCATTTCACTATACCATTTAGGTTGCATCCTACTATTTATCTTACCTTTCCAAGATATGATGTGTTTCTTCTTTAAGAAGTAGTAGTTACGATAAGAAGAAATAGAATCATTCTCAACCTTGCACTCATCAGGCATTGCTGGTGTTGGTTCTGTAAATTTAGGATGTTCTTTGATTCCTGAAGGAATGAATCTTAATTCTTCAAGTAATCCATCCCGTTCAACTTTATGTACTTTACCATAACGGTATGTATATTCTTTACATAATGATTCCAACAATTTCCATAACCACACATAATTATCACGGGATTGCCTTACCCAAACTGCCGATGGGTGATTGATATGAGTAGCAGAGTAAAGAGTGGACTCACGATTATCGGCAAGTACATATGCTTTTTGTTTACGACCAGAAGCACTGAGGCGGTTGATAAGAGTGCCATCAAGAACACGATGAGCAGTTGAGAGTAATTGTGCATATTCAAGTATCATTTTTACACAATGTTTGTCTATGTGCATACGAGCACATTCTTCAACATCATGTGACAAATAAAAAATGTTCATAACATCCTAATTAAACCGACAGTATCAATTGTTACAAGAATCAGGTAGTTAGCCAACATGCCAAAAGATTTCCGAGTATAAGCAGCCCAACCATAAATTGCACAACCAATAATCCAGATAGGATAAAGAGTAAGGAGAGGGGGATTGGGCACAGTGACGGCCATCGTAATGCTGCAACCAATACTGATACCCCAAGCAATGAGCTCGAGAATAAAACGAAAAGAATTTGAATTGAAGTCATCACGAATCCATTGAAGCGAGGAATGAAATACATCATTCATCATTTACAAAATCCAGATTTCCGTCAAAGTGAAAACCGGCAGCTTTTAAAAACAATTCGAATTCTTCAATTACATTGCGTAAAGAATCAGCTGAAAATTCAACTGTCTTTTTAGATATAACTTTTTCACAAAAGGGAAAAGGATCATCTTCGCAAATGAATGTAAATTTTGTCATAGTTTAGGAATTTCAATTGGCTGACTTGTTTGTGATTTAATTGATTTAACTTTTTTGCTGATATCTTCAGCTGTTACAGTTTGCATTACGAATTGTTTGAATTGATCATAACTGTCTTTTACTTTGATAGTACTTTTTGAATTGGTACCTGCATTATCGGTAAAGAACAAAGCACAACCGCCTTCAATAAGAGGAGCAATTTCAACCACTTCATCTAAATTGATGATGACTTTACAATTCTTATCAACACTTTCAACTTCTACAAATAAACTCATCACTCATCTCCTTGGTTAGATTTAACATTTATTTTTGAATTTTTGGCCAATTTTTCAGCCAATTCACCGGATATCATCAGAGATTTCCACAAATTGCGTTTTTCTTCCGATACTTTCATCAAAGCCAACATACGTTTGGTTGTTTTTCTTAGTCTAAAATCTTTGCCTGGTTTCATTTGGTAATTTTCTCACTTTTATCACAATCTTGCACACGAATCAAATATACAACATCAGCACTATATGGTCGAACAAAGTAACATTCATTTTTTACCGACCAAACTAATTTATTTTGTATGCTGCTTTCGCTAAAAGCAACAAGTTGAGGAGGTTTGCGTACTATTTCAACTAAAGAAATAATAGTTGCGAAACAGGTACCCACCAAAACAATTACAAACAAACCAATGGCATGATTATTAATCCATGCACAGATTTTATCAAACATCAATCAACCCTTTCAAGTAAAGACATCCAATTGTACACGAAAATAAAACAAAAGTCAATAGAAATATGGTAACCTTCCGAGATTCTTTTCGGTAATAATCAACCTCTAGTTCTAACATGTCTCTTTGGCCAAGCAGCATTGGTTGGCATTCATCCTCACCACCCATCATGTCAATGGCTTGCTTGGCGTTCTCCAAACGCAACTTGGCTTCACGGAGATAATAATATGATCTCAAAATTAGTCCCAAAGTGCCTGATAATATTTACCAAAAAGATTGAAACCATTTTGTTTTCTCTTTTGATGTGCTTCCAATCCTTCACGGTCAATTTTGATTTTACTTACACCATTAGACATATCTTTAAACCATTCTTTGGTATCTGCACTATCGTATGCTGAACGATCAAAAAATTGAGATTCATCATCGTCTTTAAGTTGTTGTTCAAAAGACCAAATCATTTCTTCTATAACCCAATCCCAACGCTTGAAATGGTTGCCATCAGTATCATATTCATTTTCTTTTGGTGGTGCATTGGTCGATTTTAATTCATCAGGCACATCTTCATCATCAACTAATGGAGCACCATGCTTAGTTGCATGAAGTTGCTTCAACATGGGAAGAATGATATATGCTAATGTATGATCCATTGACCAAGTATCATAAGCATCAATCTTCACATAACGAATATGCGGCCTAAAAACTTGAAGTACTTTTTGCAAGGCCTTACAGAAAGGTTGTAAACGATTCGACCATTTTTCAACCCAAGGTGTGTCATAGTCAATATTTTCCCAATCCTTCCAGAACAATACTTTTTCTAGAATGGTATAAGGCGAAACCCAAGTGTTTTGGTAACCGTTAAAATAGACTTTCATTTTTATTCCTTAAAATTATTCCAATGTTATGTTTGAACGATTGATAATCTCAGCATTATTTTTAATTTCTCTTTTTACAAAAGCATCAAATTCTGTTGGTGTTTTTTTCATCTGATCAGCACCAAGTGTAATGAGTTTAGCTTTTACTTCGGGTGAAGCCATAGCACGTTGTACCTCAGAATGAATTTTTGCAACCAATTCAGAATTCATACCAGCAGGAGCAAACAAACCAATCCAAAATGAATAATCTGCGGATGGAAAACCTGCTTCAGCTACAGTAGGAACATCAGGTAAAGCAAATGATCGTTTTGCTGTACTAACTGCCACAGAATTAACACGGTTGTCTTTCGACAAAGCAATCATACTACTCACCGGTGCAGGAAACATATCTAATCTTGTTGACATAATTTCTGTCATTGCTTCAGGTGTGCCACGAAAAGGAATATCAACCATTTTAATTTTTGCAGCATGAGCAAATTTTTCCATAAACAAATGTCCAGAACTTCCAACTCCTGGTGTACCATAGTTAAGTTTACCTGGATTTTCAAGTCCGTATTTTACGATATCAGCGACACTTTTAAAACGAACACTTGTAGCAATCACGAATGGTTGTTCAATCAACCCAGAAATATTTGTAAAATCATTTGTTACACTATAACTTAGATTTTTAGATGTGGCAACAACTGTATGAGACACAGTATTAACCAATAATGTACATCCATCCGGTTGCGATTTTGCTACGATTGCTGCAGCAATAGTTCCAGTTCCACCCATCTTATTTTCAACAACTACATTTTGTCCAATTTGTTGAGATACTTGTTCAAAAATTGTTCTAGCAATTACATCTGTACCACTACCTGGACTTAATGGTACCAAAACTTTAACTTGTTTTTGTGAACAAATTTGAGCTGAAACAACTGATGAAACAAAAAGCATTGCAGCACATAAAGCACTTCTCAAAAAAGTTTTCTTCATACAATATCCTTATTCATTTTCCAATTTTCCCATGTTGAAATAGCTTTATTTTTTTCAATATATTCACGCAAAATATTTTCAACTAATTGATTCAATGTTATGTCACGTTCATGAGCCAAAAACATCAAATCAAACAACAACTCTTTTTCGAGATCGAGTTCTATGTCAGAATATCCTTCTTTCATTTTTTCAATAACTCCTCAATAGTATACATAGACTTCAAATAACTAGAAGGCTTATCTAGTACAGTTTTTTCCAAGTCACCTTCACGCCGAGGTAACATATTAACTTTAAAATCACAATCATTTACTTTTTTGTAAATATCAACAATTTCTTTTACAGAAAATCCATGACCATGACCTAAATTTTCCAATCCATGTGCAGGCATTTTAATTGCAGTTTCGAGTGCATTACAAATTTCCATGACATGCACATAATCACGAATAGGCGAACCATCAGGTGTGTTATAATCGTCACCAAACAGATTAAATTCACCCGTTTTCTCTGCGTTAATCAGGTTATAAAACAACCCGTCAGGATTGGTTGGAGCAATTCCATCTGAACCTATTACGTTATAGAACCTGAAGATTGTAAAGGGTTTATCCATCTTCTTACAATAACTCTTAACCACATCTTCAGCGCAAAGTTTAGACAAACCGTAAGGGCTTGAAGGATTGGATGCAGCACCAGTAGAAGCAAATATGAAATTATCAAAATAAATTTGTTCCAACACATTTATAGTACCAAACAAATTGGTCTTATAATAGTTTGCAGGAAACTTCACGCTTTCATTTACTCTTACTAGTGCTGCTAAGTGAATAACGGTGTCGAAATGTGTATCGATTTCATAAATTCCTTCGTGACCATAGTAATCTATTTCTGAAATAGAATGGTGCAAAAATGAGTCAACGTTTTTTTTATTAACTATGGTGTCCAGTCCATATACTTTATATGTGCCTCTTTGTTTCAATAATTTACAAAGATGTTGACCAATATATCCACTAGAACCAGTTACTAAGATTTTTTTCATAATGAATCCGTGATTTCTTTTATGTTATACAATTTTCTTTGGTTTTCTAACAACTTAAAAAATAATCTTAACGTGTTAAATGCATCATCATCAGCACGATGCGGAGTTCCTAAGAATTTCATTCTATGTATATTCAAAGAAGAACGCAAGCCACCAGAAGGTTTTTTACCATTCGTTAAAAGGTGTAATATGTGCCAAGTTTTAACATCAATCCAACGGCGACCAAAAAATTGAAAAGGAATATTCCTATCAACAAATTCCTGTTTTAATTCTGTGCTATCTCCGCCACCCCACGTTACCGGATTTACAAACACATTGTGATGTTTAATAAATTTACCAAGTTCTTCAGCAAGCACACCATGCGTCACCGATTTGGTTTGTATATCTTCATCGGTGATGCCGGTTAATTCTGTAATGAAAGGATAGATTGGTTCGTGTGGATCCAAATACCATTTCTCTGTGATAATTTCATCATTACAATACATTTCATAATTTCCAACAGCAACACCCACCTGAATAATTTTTGGGTTTGGTGTTGAATTGTCTTGAGCATTGTTTAGCTCAAGGTCTAACGACAGAAATTTTTGATTTGTATTCATATTATCACCAGGTCGATAGATCGGTAATATCTACCTTCACGTCATCATCTTTATCAATATCACCAAAAAGATTGAACCGAACCTGTACTTCAGGTCCGATTCCGTTTTTTTCGACTTCTTCGATAGTAAACCATTCGACCTCTTTGAAGTGTTCGGCGATTTTGACCAACTTTTCCATTTGTTTACGATTCAAAGCAATCATCATACTTCCATATATTTCAATTCAAATCTGTCAGCACGTTCTTCGTAATGAATGTAACCTCTAGGATTGCAAACAACTCTAGTTGAACCAATCATATAATCAAAATCTTCATGTGTGTGACCATGAGTCCACAATTTAATTTGCGGATGGTCTATGATGTAATCATCCAATGAAGAACTATAACCACCATTCATCAAAGTTTCATTTTTGTAACGTGGATGTGATGACGCTCTACTAGGAGCATGATGACTCACAACAACAAATTTTTCATCATGTTTACCTTCAATTATGTTTTGAATGTAACCAAGCATTTTTTTGTGATCTTCAACGGCATCTTCTGGTGAAAATGTTGCAACACGGGTTTTGAATTCGAAACCATCTTCAATCATAGAATTTATTTCACCAATCTTTTGCATCATGTAGTTACCATCTGCATCTTTCTTGTAGATAGGAACTCTGCGAGAAACCATACGATTACTGTTCTTGACGCAACGAAAATCATTCATCATACCAGCGATATGACGAATAGTACTGGTATCTTCACCATTCATGTCAGTCCAAAGAGTGCCGCCAATAAATGTCACATCATCGATTTTTTTAATCTCTTTATCAAGCAAATACACATTGCTTAACATATTAGATTCCAACATTGATTTGATTATGTTTGCACTTGTAGCAAAGTCGCCGTGATAGTGCTCATGGTTACCCATGATATAAACGACATGGGGAAACTGAAATGAACAACGCTTGAAGAAGTCAACAATTCGGTTACTACGGCTGTCTTCCATAAGACTATGAGGATCTGGTCGACCAATGTCTTTAGCTACACAGATGTCTCCGCCAAGAATCAATACATCAGCGTTTTCGGTGTTTTGTAAATTAATATCTCCGAATTCTAAATGAATGTCGGATGCAAGAGCTATTTTCATTTTTATCCTTACCAACTTAAAACAATATTATATCACATCCAACAATAATGTCAAGCAAATAATTTGAAGTGTTGTAAATTAACAACAGTTAAATTTAACCAAAATTTTTCATTCTGACAAGGGGCACATTTTCACCCTCAATCATAAAATCATAAAGAAACATAACCATCGTCAATTTATCGCCTTCGGAATCCGATCTAATCAAATCGTTTGCTGAATGATACATTTGTCCATCAAAAGCAATAAGTCTGTTAAATTTATTTTTTAAAATAACAGTTTCTTCAAATTGTTCTTGATGTTCTTTTCTAAAAGGTTCCCGTTCTTCAACACTCAGGTGTTTTGTGTTTCTATTTTTGAACGGATCAAGTAAAACTGGATTTTTTGGTTCATATATGATTGTACCAGATTCTTTGTTTTCTTCCGGATTTAAATATAGAACACACGTTACAGTTCCAGGATCACGGTGAATCCAACCTCTTGTGGCATTACCTTTGTTTATTCTTTGAAAAACAACATCACAATTCCAAGAATGTTTCTTGCCTTTTAAATTGTAAAAGACTTTCAAAAATCTATTTACAACTTCGTGATCAAAACTTGGTGAAATGTTCTTTAACAAATCACTCCTGACTCCAGGATAATTTGGTCCTTCTTTATAAGGTAAAGTTAGAGCGAATTTCCTCACACCCATTGGATCATCCAAAAAGTTGTTAATGATGGTTGTTGGGAATTTTACACTCATTAATGTATCACCTTATATTCATCCATGTCAATTTCACGGCTTTCAATTTTACTACAAACTTCTTCTAGCAATTTAACCATTTCTTCAGCATGGCCAAATCTTTTGTTCAAAGAAATTAATCGAGCCAATATAATTGCCGTTACGTTTAGTGGAGGTAAATTCTCTTTAACGCAAGCGTGCATAATAAATTCATCGATTTCTGTAACAAAGCTCAGCAGCTTTTCATCATCGATCATTCTACTTTTTCGATTGTAATTGGACAATTAATAAACATTTCGGATTCATTACAAGTCCATCCGCCTTCTTCATTCTCTAAATCAAAAATTGAATTTTCTTCAATCCAAGATTCCATGATTTGCTGTTCTTCTTCGATAAATCCATCATATTCATAATCTTCCCAACATCCATCATCAGTTGAAAAGTCTTGAAGTTCATATCCACAATCCAGAATATCAAAGTTACCATCTGCCGGTAAATCTGGAGGATTATCATCTTCAGTTACAATGAAGAATTCACCCCAGCGCCAACCTGTTTCGTGTACAATGTTTTGGCCAAGGTCGTTTGACCAATAGTTACGGTCAATAATAGATTTTTTAAATTGAGGTTCGATTTTCCACAGAGCCATTTAGTTTCCTTTCTTCGATCATTCTTTCATTCCAAATGAGTTCGCAATGATCTTTATCGTTCATAGCAATACCCATACAATCTTGCATGAATTCTTGTTTTTGTGATTGTGCTTGTACAACAGGATCAACAGGTTCAAGTTGATGATGCATAAAGATATAGGCAACCAAAATAATGCCACCGCCAATCACAATCAAACGCCAAAAGATGGCCAACAAAGCTGCCGCACCACCAAATATAATAATACCCTCTAATGCTTTTTGTGTCAAGCCAAACTGATAAAACATTTCCATAAGTTTACCTGTTATCTATAAACTTCACAATGCACATCGACAGGAACTAAAATTGAACCAAATTCTGTTTTTTGTGGCAAATAAATGATTTGAGGTTTCATGCGAGTATTGACACATGACCTAGCACCTTCAATTACATCATTACGTTGCATTGCTTTTGGCCCTTCATAACCTTTAATTGTAGGATTGCTACTACAAGCAGTTACAAGCAATAAAGAAATCAGTAAAAGTTTTTTCATTTTTTATCCACAGTAATTGATGTGTTTTTAATTGTTTCGATTCCTTTGTCCAAAGATGTTGCGATTCCAGTAAAACCTATTGTTGCAACAAAAAAACCAAGAACACATCCGGCCATAAAATTAATCATAGTATAAAGTCTTTTTAAAAGTTAAGAAGTAATACTGTATCACAACCACAAAATAAGTCAAGCAATTTCTGCCATTTTGTTGTAATTAAACAACAATTAATTTGCCTATCCAGACGTATTCCTCGACTGTCCTACGCAGGTTCTTAGGAGATGCTGACGGTACTACATAGGTGTAATCAAAGCGCTCCCCATCGACATCCTTCGCACTCAATACGCTGTTTAAGTACAGTACCGCATCAAGTTGGTTGTCGAATTCTTTCATTCCAATATTATTGGACATTCGAGGTTTTGCAATATATTTCATTTTTCGCCTTTTTGAATTTCTACCAATTGTGTACGGAGAGCCGAAACTTCTTCTTTAAGAATTGAATTTTCTCTAACAATATCCATAACTACTGTTTCGAATCCATTCCACAAAACATCAAATTTGTGT
>Ga0214923_10000053_pt1 | contig 150373 bp, 114 predicted proteins | sample LL1510_MetaG_FD_177993 | JGI IMG/M metagenome (GOLD analysis project Ga0214923, IMG submission 177993) | Freshwater microbial communities from Lake Lanier, Atlanta, Georgia, United States - LL-1510 | ecosystem: Environmental > Aquatic > Freshwater > Lake | place: USA: Georgia | collected... | reverse complement strand
GAAAGGAGTGCGCAGTTCGGGGAGACGAGTGCGCAGTTTGGGGAAAGGAGTGCGCAGTCCGGGGAAACGAGTGCGCAGTTCGGGAAGACGAGTGCGCAGTCCGGGGAAACGAGTGCGCAGTCTGGGGAAACGAGTGTGCATTCCGGGTAAACGAGTGCGCAGTTTGGGGAAACGAGTGTGCACTCTAGGGATGCGACTGTGTACTCCAGGAAGACGTGTGCAATCCAAGAAGAATGTAAACCCGCGGTATGACATTGTAAACCCGCGGTATGACATTGTTGCCCGAAAAGGGGGGGAAGGGTATAGAACCCTTTGGATGATTTGGATATGTAACTGCGGGGGTATATTTTTAGGATGAAGTGAAAGTCGAACGAATCCTAAATATTGGTTATGAATCTGTTAAAATGGAATTTAAGGGGATTCAGCCATAAGGAAAGTATGCGCAACAGGGGGTGGAAAGTTCGAAAAGCGGGATGTTACCACCAATACTGCAAAAACCTAGACAAATACGCTTACTTAAATAATAGTGCTTTAAAATACACCTTTCATTGTAATTGCATAATAAAACCCAAGACACATACCACATAGTGCTGTTTATTGCTCTTTTTTTTGAACTTTTAAAAATTAGTATTACGTTTGCATGAAATAATGCTATATAATGCACTTTACAGAATTAATAAAGACTATAAAAGAACGTAGGGAAGCTCTACAAGTAACACAGGATGGATTGGCAGAATTATCAGGCGTTGGATTGAGAACTCTAAAACAGTTTGAAAGCGGAAAAGGAAATCCTACGTTGTTAACATTGCGTAAGATATCTGATGTGTTGGGTATGGAGATTTGCCTAAAAATTAAAAAAATGTAACGCCTACTAATGAGAAAAGCTAAAGTATTATTCAAGAATGAAGAAGCGGGTATCTTGACCCAACACGATGATGGTTCGTTTTCATTTCGTTATCACGATGATTGGGTAGCCAATAAAAGTAAGCAAAGCATCAGTCTAACTCTACCTAAAACCGAAAAAGAATTTCATTCTAAATACCTGTTTCCATTTTTTTACAACATGCTTCCTGAAGGTTCTAATAAGCAAGTGGTATGTAAACTAAATAGAATCGACCGAGAGGACTACTTCGGATTGCTGATAACTACTACAAGAAATGACAGCATAGGTGCCGTAACGGTTAGGAAAATGGATAATGCACAATTGATAATTGACAATGGATAATGCACAATTGATAATTGACAATGGATAATATATTAAAGTTATGAAAGAGAATATAATAAAATCTAAAAGCTTTGCATTTGCTCTCAACATTGTAAAACTCTATCAGTATTTAACAGATGCCAAGAAAGAGTATATTTTATCCAAACAGTTGCTTCGTTCAGGCACTGCAATTGGCGCTATGGTGAGAGAAGCTGAACATGCTGAAAGTAAAGCCGATTTCATTCATAAATTATCAATAGGGTTAAAAGAAGCAAACGAAACAGAATACTGGTTAGAGTTGCTTCAACAATCTGGATTTTTGGATGAAAATAATTTTGAATCGATTAAAGTAGAAATTAAAGAACTATTACGATTGCTAATTTCTATCATTAAATCATCAAAAAAAATGACAATTGATAATTGATAATTGATAATTGACAATTGATAATTGATAATTGATAATTGAAAATTGAAAATTGAGGTTTGTCCTGGCACATTGGCTAAAGGTTTTAATACCTATAGCAGAACAGCTTTGAATAGAGTTTTTCAGGGCAAGAAGGTGCATCATGTTTTGCCTTACGATTCTCCAGCATCCAACCTAGAAAGTGATAAGCTATTTGAAGAGAATCGAAAACACATATCGATATCAGGTGTACAAGAAAAATTTTCTATTTTGCTTGACAAAAACAAGCTAAGGCTTATTAATGAAGATGAACAAGGTACTTATATTCTGAAACCAATTCCAAGCGCTGGTAAAAAGCCAGATCAAATGCCCGCCAATGAGCATTTAACCATGCAAATTGCCCGTCAGGTTTATGGAATAGAGACTGCAGAAAATGCATTGATATTTTTTAAAGATGGTACACCTGCTTACATCACCAAAAGATTTGATGTAAAAGAAGATGGCTTAAAATTAGCTCAAGATGACTTTGCTTCCTTAGCACAAAGAACCCCACAAACCCATGGTGAACATTACAAGTATCTCGGGAATTATTTAGATGTATTTGAATTAATGCGCAACTATTTAACAACTTACAAGTTAGACGCACCAAAGCTTTTAAAAATACTTGTCTTTAATTATCTTTTTTCAAATGGAGATGCACACTTTAAAAATTTCTCTGTATTAGAAACACCTTTTGGAGATTATCGACTAAGCCCGGCTTATGACTTGCTAAATAGCCGTATTCATATCGAAGATAAAGACTTTGCATTAGATGATGGTCTATTGCCTAGAAATCTAGCCCAAGGCAAAATCGGTTTGCAATTTGCCAAACTAGCGGAGAAAGCAGAAATCAGAGAAAAGACTTTTCAAGATATTATGGCATTGATGATTTCCAAATCAGATTTAGTTGAAAAAATGGTCGCTGCTTCTTTTCTAAATGATACCACTAAAAGAAATTATTTCCAGTCGTTTCAGGGCCGTTTAAAACAACTGACTAAGGTATGAGATATGATTCTTATAAAGAATATGGAATTTGGACTTTAATACCAACAAGTACTAGTTATAACACCCCCCCAACTTCGTATGGGGCAAGCAGAGTTTCATTAGGACCAGAGCAACAGCAATGAAATTCCTGTTAGCCCTGAGCTTGCCGAAGAGTCGAAACTAAGTTTCTAGGACGCAGCGACGTAGACAAAGTCTACGCCCAACGCGTAACAGAATCATTCCCCACAGCAATAAAATATTATTCATTCCTATTTAAATATATTTAATATATTAATTCATTATTATTTTCAGCAATTAATATAAATTAAAAAATAATTTTCGATTAAAGATAACTTTAATACGACCTCAACCTTTATTTTACCTCTGTTATAGCTAAGGATAAATTTCTTATTTTAGATTTGGGTTTTATCCTACTTTATGGAAAATAGTTTAATGTCAAAAGGAGTATTCAGAATCTCGGTTTTATGTTTAGCCTATTGGGGGATTTTTTCCATCGGTTGTTCTGCCTCTCGACAAATTGCACAATCTGCTCTGGTGGCGCAAAAAGGCCAAGAAATTACGCAAGAAGGATTAGATATTTATGCGCAATTATTAGCGCTTTCCTATCAAGATAAAGCCTGGCAAGATCGAATTAAAGTGCTTACGAGTCCTCAAGGTGCTTCTGCAAAATTACCCGATAGCCCCTTACAAGATTTATCTGCTCAGGTAAATCCCCGTCAAGAAGCTTGGCAATCTTGGTATTTACTGTATCAACAATGGGCGGTTTTAAGTAAACCCAATTATGCCGATCAAATGCAAGAAAATTTAAACCAATTAAATACGCGCTTGCAAGACCTAAAATTAATCCCCCCGATATCTCCTTCTTTTCAAAAAATAACCCATGCTTGGTTTACTTCTCGTCAAGCACGCCGGTTACAGAGATATCAAAATAATTTATTGTCTATATGTCAACAATATCATCGTTTATGGGATTTAGATAAACCTCGGTGGGAAGCCTTAATCCATCGGGTTTATTCAGATTATGCTTTGGCTTTATCTTCTATTCCTGCTGAAAAATATAATCTGTCGTTGCTCCGATTAGAAACCAATGAACCCTTTGCAGATTCCGTATTGGTACTTCAATTATATAGATTGTCACAAAGAGAAAAATTAATGCAAGCAGAAAAAGAATTTATTTCGAGATTAGATAAATTAAGTAATGCACTTGCAGAATTAGAACATGTCCATATTCATTTAACCGAAAGAAAAACAGAATTTAAAGATATTATTCCCGTGTTAAATCAAATTGAAATATTACTTACTCCCCCAAACCATGGAAACACTTCTGAAAACAAGAATAGATGAAGCTTTACGTAATCTATCCGTAAATATGACTGCCTTACGGAAAATTACTTTTGAATCTGGAGGGGAGGAGGCGCTTTCTCAGTGGGATGCGGCGTATGATCAATTACGCACTAAATATTTTGAATTATTACAGCAAGAATTAAATTCCCTTACCCCCATTTATATTTCATTGTTGGAGGATAGTTTAAAAATTCAAGAACAACTCATATCTTCCATACAAAAACAAGAAAATGAAAGGGATATTTTAATTATTGTAAATCAATTAATAGAAATCATACAAAAATTATCTATCTAAATATTACAAAAAAAACAGGCTTCCCTGAGAAGCCTGTTCATAAAATATAATAAATAAAGATATTATTGTCCTTGTAACAATCCTCCTAAGATGCTCCCTTGTTCTTTTTGAGCTCCACCTACACCATATTCCACTAATTTAGAAGCTAGGCGACTGATGGGCAGAGATTGAATCCATACTTTTCCAGGACCTTTTAATACTGCAAAGAAAAATCCTTCTCCTCCGAACAAACTATTTCTGATGCCTCCAATAAATTGAATATCATAATCTATATCCCGCGTAAAGGCAACAATACATCCGGTATCAATTTTTAAAGTTTCGCCGGGTTGTAAAGTTTTTTCAATTACATGTCCACCTGCGTGAACGAACGCCATTCCATCGCCTTCTAATTTTTGCATAATAAATCCTTCCCCTCCAAATAATCCTGTTCCTAATTTCCGTTGAAATTCAATTCCTACCGAAACCCCTTTGGCAGCGCATAAAAAGGAATCTTTTTGACAAATCATTTTTCCGCCCAAATGATATAAATCAATCGGAATTATTTTACCGGGATAAGGAGCGGCAAAGGTCACCCATTTTTTTCCTTGACCAATATTGGTAAAGGCCGTCATAAATAAACTTTCCCCCGTTAATAATCTTTTTCCTGCGGAAAATAGTTTACCCATTAATCCGGTTTGATTTGAGCCATCTCCGAAAATGGTTTGCATTTGAATGCCTTCTTGCATCATCATGAAACTGCCTGCTTCTGCAACAACCGTTTCATTCGGATCTAATTCAACTTCTACACATTGTAATTCTTCGCCTTGAATGCGATAGTCTATTTCGTGATTGGAACGCATCAGTATTTTTGTTTAAAGGGTTAAAACGATTTAATTACTTTTTTAATTATGATGATTCAAAATTAAACAATACTCAGGAATTGAAATTAGTATGCTTTGGAAAACCAAGACATTATTTTGAGCCATATTACTCCGAAAAATGCTTCTCGAATAATTCCTCCACTCATTTTACTGGTACCTGCGGTACGGTCGGTAAAAATAATGGGTACTTCCACTACGTTAAATCCAGCTCTTACGGCTCTAAACTTCATTTCAATTTGAAAGGCATAACCCACAAATCGAATTTTTTTCTGCAGGATTTTTTCTAAAACGGAGCGATGAAAACATTTAAAGCCAGCGGTTGAATCCATGATTTTCATACCCGTGATAAATCGAACATAAACACTGGCATAATAACTCATCAATACTCGGCTCATGGGCCAATTCACCACGTTTACTCCGGTTACATATCTGGAACCAATGGCTACCTCAGCTCCACCTGTAATACAGGCAGCTAATAAACGACTAAGGTCTAGTGGATTGTGACTAAAATCTGCATCCATTTCAAATAAATAGGTATAGCCTTTTTCAAGCCCTATTTGAAAGCCATGTAGGTAAGCCGTACCTAAACCTAATTTTCCAGAACGTTCGGTAATCCAAATCCTACCCGGAAATAAAGGTTGTTGTTCCTTTACCAGTTGCGCGGTTCCATCTGGAGAACCATCATCTACGATTAATAAATCAAAGTTTTCAGGTAACGCCATCACTGCCCGAATCATCTGGACAATGTTTTCGCGTTCATTATAAGTAGGAATGATTACTAAGTAGGCAGACATATAAACTTTAAAATTAGGGATTAATTGGTTTAGGTGGAATTTGTGTAAATTTGATACTACCCTTTTTTAAATAAATAATTTTTATATGAAAGGTTTTGTCAAAAGTATTTGGGTAATTCTATTAGCCTTGCCCCTATTCATCTCAGCTCAGGAAACACGAGAGATTTATCAACGCGTTCGGGTTTCGGTAACTCCTCAAACGCAGCCTAGGCTTGCAGAAACAGGGGTTTGCTTGGATCATTTAATTGAAAATGAAAAGACCTGGGTAACGGGAGAGTTTTCCCTTTCAGAAGTAGAAAGAATAAAAAAGGCAGGCTTTCAAGTAAATATTCAAATCCCCGATGTTACGGCTGATTTTTTAGCGAGAAACGCACAAATATCCCTTGAAGCTTCTATTCAAGCCGCCTCGCGGCCTATTCCTCCTGGATTTAATTTGGGAAGTATGGGAGGATATTTAACCTATGCCGAAGTGTTGTTGGAATTTGATTCCTTGGTTATGAATTATCCTAACCTTATTTCACCTGCCGATTCCATCGGGCAGACCCGAGAAGGAAGACCCATTTATGCTTATCGTGTATCTGATAATCCTTTGCAAGATGAAACAGAACCCGAAGTATTATATACCGCTTTGCATCATGCTCGGGAACCGAATTCAATTATGCAAATGATTTATTATTTACAGGAAATATTATCTAAATATGGAACAGATCCGGAAGCTACTTATTTAATTAATGAACGAGAAATGTATGTTATTCCGATGGTTAATCCAGATGGATATTTATATAATGAATTCACCAATCCTGCTGGTGGGGGAATGTGGAGAAAAAATAGAAGAGATAATTTAAATGGAACTTTTGGGGTAGATTTAAATCGGAATTATGGTTCTAATTGGGGATATGATAATGTAGGATCTTCCCCAAATACTTCTAGTGATACTTATCGGGGAGATATTCCTTTTTCAGAACCTGAAACACAAGCCATTCGGGATTATTGTAATCAACATCAATTTAAATTAACGCTTAATTATCACACCTTCGGGAATTTATTAATTTATCCGTATGGATATATTGCAAATTATCAAACCCCAGATTCAGCCTTATTTAATCGATTTGCACAATTACTTACCTCGGTAAATAATTATACTTATGGAACAGGGATGCAAACTGTAGGATATGTAACCAATGGGGATTCCGATGATTGGATGTATTCAGAACAAACCACTAAAAATAAAATCATGTCATTTACTCCGGAAGCCGGAGATCCTAATGATGGATTTTGGCCTACTCAGAATTTAATTATTCCTTTTTGTGAAGATAATTTACAGGCGAATTTATATCATGCTTGGTTAGCGGGAGAATATGTTATTCCTAAATCTGTTATTACCCAACCTTTAATTACTGCCCAAGTTTATTTACCGCATCAATTTGATAATATAGGATTTAGAGATGCCAATCAATTAGAAGCAACCATTGAAATTATTGATCCGAATATGGTTCAAGTTTTAGATACGGTAAGAATATCTTTTATTGCTAGTCAGGCTTCTCAAGTAGATTCATTTCAGGTGATATTGGCGAATCAAATTCCACAAGGAACAAAAATTAAATATGTAGTACATACCTCCTTTGTTAGTGGGATTTTTAGAACCGATACATTTTCTTGTGTTTGGGGTCAGCCGATGGTTTTGTTTACGGATGATTTTGAGAATGGATCCTCTGCTTGGTCAGGGGGATGGGCGCTTACGACAGAAGTTGCCAATTCTCCTACCCATTGTATGACCGATGATCCCTTTCAAGATTATATGGATGGAGTTCAAAGTGCCACCACCTTAACTGTTCCAGTGAATTTATCTGGGTATATTAATCCGAAAGCAATATTTAATGCACAATGGGGAGTAGAAAGAAATTATGATTTTGTGCAAGTATTTGTAAAAGGAAATTCTGGAACGTGGACGCCGGTTTCTACCCAAAAAACAGTACCTGGAACAATAGACCAACGATTTAATCAACCTGTTTTTGAAGGCACACAAAGTACCTGGTTGCAACAAGAAATTGATTTAAGTCCTTTTGCACAACAAACGGTTAATTTTAGATTTGAAATTGTTTCGGATGGCGCTGTAACTGGACGAGGATATTTCTTTGACGATTTTCAGGTAATTGGATTTAGTCCTTTGCTTTTATCCGCATTAGAGAATATTTCTGAACCAAGACCTTTATGTTTTCCTAATCCAGTAATTGATGAATTACAATGGAAAAATATATTACCAGGAACCGAATTAAAAATATGGGATATGCAAGGTAAACTTCAATATTCAACGGAATTAACCAAGGATAAAATATCTTTGGCAGGTTTGCCTGCTGGAGTATATGGAATTCAGCTATTGGTTAATGGAAATCCTTATTATCAAGATCGCTTATTAAAATGGTAAATTTATTTATGAAAAATTATATTCAGTTATGTGTATTTATTTCTTTGGGATTATTTATTTCTTGCAAACACGATACTCCTGCTATTTCAGGGCCTGAGTTAAGTTTTAAAACAGATATTCAGCCTTTAATAAATTCATCCTGTGCAAACCCAGGTTGCCATGATGGAAATGAAGAGTTTAGTCTTCGTACCTACGACCAGATCATAGATCATGGGGACGTTAAATCTGGAAATCCCGAGGGATCAAAATTATATAGAGTAACCACTTGGACTTCCTACGAAGAAAGAATGCCCCCAAACAATCAACTTTCGGATGACCAAATTCTCCGAATTTATCAATGGATTAAACAAGGCGCAAAAAATAATTAATTATGAAAAAATTACTGAATGTGTCGGGGGTATTATTGGTTGGAATAATATTGTATTCCTTGACAAGTTGTTATTATGACAAACGGGATTTAATATCTCCTCCATCGCTTAGCACAACTTCCTGTGATACGGTGAATGTTACCTATACGAATCAGGTGAAATCAGTTTTGTCGGGTGCTTGTACTGGATGCCACCAAGGTGGTGGAGGATCAGGGGGGGTAGTTTTAGATACCTATACTGGAATACAAGCCTGTGGTACTGCAAGACTACTCGGATCCATTAAACATCAAAGCCCTTATAGTGCTATGCCACAAGGAGGAACTAAATTACCCGATTGCCAGATTGCTGTTATCGAAAAGTGGATTCAAAACGGAGCTCCCAATAATTAATCATGAATAATAAATTAATTTATCAAGTTACCGGCCGAATGATGTTGCTTTTCGGAATGTTGTTATCCTTTGCACAAGCGCAAGATGATTTTTTATCCGCATTAGAAGAAAGTGCTAAACCTGAATTTGTGAGTGCCACATTTAAGGGAACAAGATTAGTTGGGATGCCAACTTGTGAAACACAAGGAAAAGGTACTTTGGAATTTAGAGTAGCCCATCGCTTTGGGGATTTTAGTTCTGGAGGAAAGAACTTTTGGGGATTAGATGGAGGCGCCACGATACAACTTTCATTTGATTATAGCCTTTCGGATCGGTTAAGTATTGGAATCGGAAGATCTAGTTATCAAAAATTTTATGATTCTAATGTGAAATATAAATTATTTCAACAAACCACGAGTAATAAAATGCCAGTATCCGTAACTGTTATGGCAATGGCTAATTTTACGGATCAAGTGGATCCTGGTAATGTTATTGGCAGGCCTTTTTATCGGTATAAAATTAATCGCTTTTCATATGTACATATGGTGATGATCGCGAGAAAATTTGGGGAACGATTTTCATTTCAATTAAGCCCTACACATATCCATTATAATGTGGTAGAAAAAATAACGGATAAAAATTCAATACTTGCTTTAGGTACTTTATCTAGAATTAAGGTTAGTAAAAGAATTGCTGTTACTGGGGAATATATTTTCCGATTAAATAAATACACCCGCGATATGAGCAATTATCACAATAGCTTTTCTTTAGGGGCAGATATTGAAACTGGAGGCCATGTTTTTCAGGTATATGTGGCAAACTCATCCGCTTTAAATCCCGCACAATTTATTCCGTATACTACTTCTAATTGGGGTAAGGGTCAAGTTAGATTAGGGTTTAATATATCAAGGGTTTTTTAAGGATTTAATCTCCTAACCATTGCCGGAATTTGGAAGACCTTTCTCGGCTAACATAAATATCTTTTTCAGGTTGAAAATTCAAGTTTATTTTTAATTTTCCATTTAGGTGAATTCTTACTTCTGTAAGAGAGATCGAATTAATTAAATATTTTCTGTTTGCTCTAAAAAACATATCCGGAGGAAGTTGTTCTTCAAGGTTATCTAAAGTGTATTCCAAAATATATTTTTGACCCGAAGTGTGCATAGCAAAGGATACCTTATCTTCGCTAAAAATAAATAAGATTTCATCACATAATAGGGGAATTAATCTATCTCCTTTTTTTACTAAGAAACGGGTTCTATAATTTTTTTCTTTAAATACTCCTTGTTGAATGAGTTGTTCTAAGTGTTGAGCAATTTCAGCTTTATTCTGAAGTTGCATATTTTGATATTTTAGAATTGCATTTTTTACCTGTTCTGGTGCAATTGGTTTTAATATATAATCAATACTATTTACCTTAAAGGCTTCTAGCGCATATTGATCATAAGCGGTTGTAAAAATTACCGGACATTTTGTGTGAATTTGTTCAAATATTTCAAAACTCACACCATCTGCCAATTGAATATCTGAAAATATTAAATCCGGGGTTTGAATAGATAATTGCTGAATAGCAGTTTCAACAGAATCGCAAATCGCTAGAAGATTGGCACTTGGAACAGCCTGAAAAATTAAGTTGGATAATCTTTCTGCTGCGAGAGGTTCATCTTCAAAAATCAATATTTTCATGATACTGGAGGATGAGGTAATATAGGAAGTGAAACTATAAATAAATGATCTTGTTGAAAAATCAGAGGTTCATCTGCGCCAATTAATTTATAGCGAGATACTATATTGGATAATCCAATGCCTGTGGAGGTTTCTGCCTGTCTTTTTAATTGAAGAGTATTACGTATTAATAATTTATTGTCTTCAATTTTTACCTCTATTGTTAATGGTTTTTGAAGAGAAACAATATTATGTTTTACTGCATTTTCTGCTAATAATTGTAAAGATAAGGAAGGAATAAAGCCAACAGTTTTATCAGGAATTTGTATATCAAAGTGTAAAGATTTACCAAATCGTTGTTGTAATAAATATCCATACGAATGTAAAAACTCAATTTCTGAAGGAATGTCTGCAAATTCCTTTTTGCCAGATTCTAACACATATCTATACACATAACTTAATTCCTGAACAAATTGGGTTGCTGCATTTGGATTTCCCTCAATGAGTGCAGTTAAGGTATTTAAACTATTAAATAAAAAGTGAGGATTAATTTGTTGTTTTAGAGATTCTATTTGGGCTCTAAGTTGGGTATCTTCTAACTCTTTTCGATAGTGTTGGGATATATGGAAAAAATGAAGTGCTGTAAATAATATGGTAATAAATAAGGATACAGTTGTGCCAATTATAATGATGCCTCCAATATTTTCCCATAAGGGTTTATTCATTAACCAGCGATAAATCCCTACCAGAATTCCAATGGTTAAAACAGAAACCAATGTTACTGTAACACTTTGAATATATAATCTTATTAATCCCTGTTTTTCCCAAGTAAAATATTTGTCTAATTCAAAGATGGTAAAATTAACTGCTTGCCAGGTTGCTGCAGTGATAACTACACTCAGAATCCATTCTTGATAGGAGCACTGATCATCCAATAACTTTGTTAACAGCCAGATTACAGTTCCCACCAGGAGGTATTTTACCACCTGGTTGGGAAAACTGTGATGGATCGTATGTTTAGGGTGATGCATGATTTAAACGTATATCAACTTTATTATATTGAAATTACAGTTGAATTTACGCAATACAGGATTGTAAGTATCATTCTTAGAATTCTATCCTATAATTGAAAACCGGAAATAGTCCTAATTGGTAAGTAGTTGTTATTTTTTGTTTCACAATATCATAGGATTGGCTAAAATAATTTTGGCGATTGGAAATGTTCTGCATATCTAAGAAAAAGTGATGTGAGGTATTTGGGCGATTAATTCTAAATCCAAATTTAATATCTGCTCTAAAATAATTTGGAAATTGAAGTGCCCATTCCTGATCGGTATTATATTTCGTTTCACCCGATAGTCTTGAAGCAATTGTATCAATCGGGGTATATCTACGTCCTCCTGACCAAGTCATTTTAATATCTAAGGTTAGTACATTATTTCTTTTTCCAATCGGAAATTCTTTACCTGCAAGTATATTATAAACAAAGTTATTATTAAAGGCAGTATTTCTTTCAATTCCATCACTACCCTTGTAACGCGAGTTATATATAGAGAGTGTAGATAATACATAATAATTTTGACTAAAAAACTTTTCTATTGTTAATTCAGTTCCGTAATTATAACCATTTCCTTTATTGGTTAAACTGTCAACATCCGGTAGGCCAAAATCGGCTCCTAAATTAATACTTGAAAAGGTAGATGAATTTGTTTCCACCGGAACTTTATCCAAGGTTTGATAATAATTTTCCCATTTAATACGAATAGAAGGCGTTACTCTAAAATCATATCCTGCTACAAAATGTTGACTTCTGGTAAAACCCATATTCTGATTTGTTTTTAATAAGTCAGCATTGGGTTGGGTTTGTGTAGTTAACATATATAATGCAAGGGTCTGCATTTGATAGTGTAAACCATATCCAATATTTATTTGATGTTTCTTGGCTATTTTCCAGGTTAATCCTCCTCTGGGTCCTATTCCTTGTGTATTATTTAAGAATAAATATTGATAATGTAAACCTCCTGTTGCGGTAATTTTTTCGGATATACGATATTGAAATTGGCTATAGGCTTGTATTAATTGCGTATTCCCTTCGAATGATCTACGATTCCACCAAGAACCTCCTAAAACCAGACGACTACTATAATCTATTAAAAAATAATCACCAATAACTCCAGTTTTCCAGGTTGTTCTAGCATTAAATTTATGATTAACAAATGCCGAAGCAGTTAATCTATTATTAATACTTCTTTCTCTTTGTAATGGATTATATGATCTGTTGACTTTAGGAATATATATATCAGCGGAGTCAATATTACTCGATGTTTCTTCTCTAGATGCAGAGATTACAAATTTAGAATAGGTATTTTTTCCGAAATAATAAATATGATTAATTCCAACGGTGCCCATTTGCGAGCCGAAATAGATATCTAATCCATTTCCTCCGTATAAGTCGTCTTCACCTACTTTACTATCTAATAATTCGATATTACTTATTCCTCCTAATCCGAATACAGAAAAACTACCGAGTTTAGTATTGGGAAAATTTAATTTAAATGAAAAATCTTGATATTTAGGAAGAGCTGATGTGCCGAAGGAAATTCCAAGGGCATTAAATACTTCGAGGGTTGAATATCGATAAGCAGCTAAATAAGACGAGCCATTTTTCTTTGATATTGGGCCTTCAGCAAGTCCTTCGAATCCATTAAATCCTACTTGTCCCATAAATTCATGTTTTTCATTATTTCCCGCTCTCATTTTTAGGTCGAATACTCCTGAGGTTGCATTACCATATTCAGCAGGAAAGGCGGAGGTCATAAAATCAGAATTGGTTAACATATTATTATTAATCATGGAGACAGGTCCACCGGTTGTTCCCAATCCAGAGAAGTGATTTGGGTTTGGAATGGCAACCCCATCCAATCTCCATAGCACACCAGTTGGGGAATTTCCTCGAATAATAATATCATTACGACTATCATCTGCGCCATTCACACCGGCGAAGTTAGCGGCCATTCTTGCGGGGTCATTTCGGTTACCGGCAAATCTTCGGGTTTCATCAATATTAAAAGATCGTGTACTTACGATAGCGAGTTCGTTATTGGGAAGGTCTTTTTCACTTTCGGCAGAAATCACAATTTCTTCAGTTTGTACCAACATCTCCTCCAATTGAATGGTAACAATCATTTCTTTCGCTGAAGTAATTACCAGATCAGAGATAGTTTGTTCATGGTAGCCCACGTATCGAACCTTAAGACTTCTCCTGCCTATGGGCACGTTAGCTATCCGGAAAGCACCGTTATCGTCAGTGATAGCGCCTAATGGGGGAGTGCTACCCAAGATTTGAATACTTGCACCTGTTAGGGGAGATTGGGTTTGTTTATCCAACACCATACCTCTTACGGTTTGGGTTAAATTTTGGGAATAAACGGTGCTTGTGGTAAAGCACAAAATGAAGAAGGCAAGTAGAAGGAGGGGTGATTGGTTTTTCATGCTTCAAAAATGGCTGAGTAAGTTGGAATAAAAATGGATATTTTAATGAAGCGAAGAAATAAGAGATAAGCCGTAGAAAAATCGGGATGGAGTGGGGGGCTGATAAATCTGAATTAGGGGTATTTATTGGGTAGGATAGGAGATGGTTTTAATGTTTTGAATTTCTCGAAGGTAAGGTAGCGTCAAGGTTGTAGGTTTAGATTTACCCTAGGGGTGTTTTGGGGATTAAAGTTCATGAGGTATTCAGGTGAGGGGATAATTAATGAAAGAGGTGTTTGGGGAGTAAAGATTGGTAGGTAATTAATTTAATGATTTAATAAGTGTTTGGTATGATCGGGACTTAAGTCTGGTGGGTAATTAAATTAATGATTCAATAAATATTCAGTTTGATCGGGACTTAAGCCTGGTGGGTAATTAAATTAATGATTAAATAAATATTCAGCAGGATCGGGACTTAAGTCTGGTGGGTAATTAATTAAATAATTTAATAAGTGTGCAGCTTGATCGGGACTTAAGTCTGGTGGGTAATTAAATTAATGATTTAATAAGTGTGCAGCAGGATCGGGACTTAAGTCTAGCGTGTAAATAAATTAATGATTTAATAAATATTCAGTTTGATTGGGACTTAAGTCTGGTGGGTAATTAATTTAATAATTTAATAAGTGTGCAGCTTGATCGGGACTTAAGTCCCGAACTTAAGAAATTAATTTTAATTAACCATGCCCATTCACAGCCTGGATTTCGTAGTTGTTAATTTAATTGCGTAATACTGACAATCCCATTTCCACTGGAATTAAGTCCTGTACCCAATAATTCCTGCCTCAATTTTAAAAATAATACATGTCCAATTTTCCTTCACCTACGGACTTAAGTCCCGCCCCCCACCAAACGTAATTAATATCCATTTTCCATACCCCTCGGGACTTAATTCCCGAACTTAAAAAATTAATTTTAATTAACCTCGCCCATTCACAACCTAGATTTCGTGGTTGTTAATTTAATTATGCAATACTAAAAATACTACCCCCTCGGACTTAAGTCCCTCCCCCCACCAAACGTAATTAATATCCATTTCCCATACCCATCGGGACTTAAGTCCCGCCATCACCCAAAAAAGCAAACACTCGAAAATCCTATAAAAATTTCTAAATCTATCAACCCCTTATATTTCTATCCCCCAAATAACATAACTCATTTCTCAACCCTCTACCCCAAATTTAACAACCATAAAAAAACCCAATGCTTATATACATTGGGCTTTTCTTAAATTAAATATTTTTAATTACTCCACAATTAATCTATTTACAAATTTTCCTCCTGAATTCTGAACTCGCACAAAATAAACTCCCTTAGGTAAATCTGCAATCGATACCGTCATCCTTGAACTATTCAAATTACAGATTTTTAACACCTGCCCAATTGAATTGCTAATTTCTAAAATTGTATTATCCTCTTGTGTTGATGAACTTATGTTAATTTCCGCGCTTGCTGGATTAGGATAAATACTAAACTCATTATTATAATCTCTATTATTTATTCCTGTTATATTACTTAGCGGAACCACCGTTCCATTTGCCAACGCAGCAAACAAACCAAATGCAGAGCCGTTTTGATTGGTAGAAGGATTTAAAAATCCTGAAGCAAAAATAACCGCAGAACTTCCTCCCAATGAAGTTAAATCCGCTTGAAAGGATGCAACCACTGGACTACCCGCCGCTACGGCAACATCTAAAATATAGTTAGCATTAGATACTGTATCATAAGATGAAAAATCGCCATACGATAAATCATTAAATAATGTGCCTACCCCTCTGGCAATTACATCAACTGTTGGAGCATCAGAAGCACCATGATAAGCAATGATATTCACCACCGAAGAAGAAGAGCCTACATTCTGAATATTATTTCTCACCACTAAATTGAGCGCAGTTGCTCTCCCATCAGGATTAGAAGCAAAGTTCATAGGATTTAATACCCCATTTGCAATCACTACATACCGTTGCCCATCAGCCAACACTAACGGAAAATTCTTAACGGTATCAGCTACTGAGGTGCTATTGGCAGGAGCAAGTCCTATATTTTCTACCGGAGATAATATGATGTTAACAAATGGAGTAGCCGTTCTGTATGATACATTATCCAGAATCTTTATGCCATTTACATAAATGTCCACGACCGCTAGTGCAGGGTCTGCTGCATTATGGATTACTTGAAAGGATGCTGCACCAAATGAAGCTATTGGCAACAAACTCAATAATGCAGAAATAGCTAAAAGACGTAATTTGTTTCTCATTTTTTTAGGGGTTAGGATGAAACTTATTCAAAAATATATGATGAAATCAAAATAAATATATTTTAGTTCCCGTGAATTAGTAATTATAAGATAAAATAATAAATTAAAGTTTTATCATCTAGCCTTAAATCTATTTCGTTCTTAATTTATTTGTCTAAAAATTTCATCAAGTACACTTTTATTAATTTTTATTTGTTCGTGCTGATTTTATAATATAAAGGCTATTTTATCTCTGATTTTTCATTCATTTGAGGTAAGTTAAAAATCTACCGCTATTAAAATCGATGGTATAAATTTAACTGATAGTTAATCTGATGCCTTCTTTTGGACTACTTTCGCCTAAGCTCAATGAAATTAATTACACATGAATTATTTTCTATTCCTATTTAATGATATTTCTATCCAATAATCTTATCTTCTTTCTATTTTAAACTTTACTCCGAACTTAGAAAAATTCACCCCAACACTTTTTCCTCAATTACCCGATTCATCAAATGTTCTTGCCCCCATTCACACATCGCTAACAATACCGGACCTAATGATGCTCCCTTCTTCGTTAATGAATACTCAACCCTCGGCGGGGTTTCCTTAAATTCCTCACGTAAGACTAATCCATCACGCTCTAATTCTTTTAATTGATCTGTTAATACCTTCCTACTGATCCCTGGAATAAATGCGGCTAATTGCCCAAATCGTTTACTCCCATTGGATAAGGTGTAAATAATGATGGGCTTCCATCGCCCACCGATTACCGATAATGTGGCGGTTACCGGACAATTTCTCTCTCTATCAGTACTTATTTTCATTAGTTACAACGGAGTGATTACTTTATTTTATGAATTAGTTACTTTAAGTAACAAATATTAGTAACATTGTAAAACTAATACAAAAAAAACAATGGAAAAAACAATCTTAATCTTAGGCGCTACCGGTAACATCGGTGGAAAAGCAGCTGAGTTATTACTCAATCAGGGTTTGTCAGTTAGAGTTTGCGGACGGAATCCTGAAAAATTGGAATCCCTCAAACAAAAAGGAGCTGAAGTTTTTCAAGGCGACTTATCCGATCCCGAATTTGTTCAGAAATTATTTACCAACGTTTCGGCTGCATTTACTCTTTTACCCCCTAAAATGGCTGCCCCTGATTTAAAAGCTTATCAGGATCATATTACCGCAAATTTAGTTGCAGCCATTACGCAACAAAATGTAAAATATGTCCTGAACTTAAGTAGCGTTGGCGCTCAAGTTACCGAAGGAAATGGCGCTATTGCAGGTCTCGCAAGACAAGAAAAAGCATTTAATCAAATTGATGGTTTAAATGTAATTCATATTCGTGCAGGATATTTTATGGAAAATGCTTTCTGGTCCCTAGATTTAATTAAAAATATGGGAATTAGTGGATCGCCTACTCCAGCAAACTTGAAAATCTCAATGATCGCTACCCAAGATATTGCAGCTTTTGTTGCGCAAAATCTAAAAGAATTAAATTTCTCCGGTAAATCAACCCAAGCATTATTAGGACCAAAAGATATTACCTTAGCAGAATATACCGCTATTCTCGCAAAAGAAATTGGTAAAGAAAATCTGAATTATATTCAATTCCCAGCCGATCAAGCAAAACAAAGTATGGTTCAAATGGGCATGAGTGAAAGTGTTGCTGAAGGTATGGTGGAAATTCAATTAGCAGTAGGAACGGATATTATGTCTCAAGAAAAAAGAGACGAAAAATCTACTACCCCAACAACTCCAGAAGAATTTGCACATACGTTTGCCTATGTGTTTAATATGAATTAATAAATAATAATAATTAATTCCTGATTTAGCCCACGTTTTTTTTTTAAATACATGGGCTATTTTATTTATAATTTAACTTGAGTGGTTTGAATAATTAGGATTATTTATTTTATACAATTAACTTTTAATTAAATATTATTACCACTAATTAAGAATATATTTTTGAGTTTCCCGAACAAATCTTGTACTTCTGATTTGCAACACGTATCAAGTTAATTTACCCTCCAATCCAACTATTTAAGTTGAATTTCGTATTTTTATCCAATGAAAAATTGGATTATTTTACTCATCTCTATTATTACCTGTTTAAAGGTATTTTCCCAAGAGACCCACACCTGGATTTATGAAGTTAGCCAAGAACCTCGTGAACATCCGGTAAATATGACGCACTTGAACCTAACGGTATCTTTTAACCCCTATAAAGGTCAAGTTTTCGGAAAAGTTACCCATACGTTTATTCCCCTGAGAGATAAGGTGGATAGTATTTATTTAGATGCACCTGAAATTGAAATCCTAAAGGTAAATAGGGGACTTAAGTCCCTCCAGTGGAAAATCAGAGATCAAGGGGTATGGATTTATGCCGATAGCCCCTTCCTAGGTGGAAAAACAGATAGTATTTCTATCGAGTATCAATGTACCCCCAAAAAAGGAATTTATTTTATCGGATGGAACGACTCTACCGCACGTTCCAGAAAACAAATATGGACCCAAGGACAAGGAATTGATAATAGATATTGGATTCCAATGTATGATGATATGAATGATAAAGTAATTACTGAAACACATATTTTATTTGATGCTAAATATCAGGTACTATCTAATGGAAATTTGATTTCAAAAAAATCTGAAAAAAACAATTCCAATACTTGGCATTATAAAATGGATCATCCCCATGCACCTTATTTATTAATGATAGGAATCGGAGAGTATCAAATAGAAAAAAGAATAACTAAATCTGGCACTCCCGTTAATCTCTGGTATTATCCTGAACATCCCGAAAGAGTAAAACCTACTTATTTATATTCTACCGAATGTATTGAATTCTTAGAAGAGCAAACCGGTATTCCTTATCCCTGGAAATCTTATTCCCAAATTCCGGTACAAGACTTTGTGTACGGTGCAATGGAAAATACAACTGCTACGGTTTTTGGTGATTTTTTATGGGTGGATGATAGAATGTTCATAGATCGAAATTATATCGGAACCAATGTCCATGAACTTACCCACCAATGGTTTGGCGATTATATTACCGCTCGTACTGCCCGACATACTTGGTTACAGGAAAGTTTCGCTACGTATTATCCTAAAAAATTTATGCAAAAAATATATGGAGAAGATTATTACGAATGGCAATTACGCAATGAACATAATTCTGCCTTAAAAGCTTCTGAAAAAGATTTATTACCAGTGTTGCATTCACATGCAGGTTCTTCCAGATGGTATCCTAAAGGCTCTGCTATTATTGATATGATGGCTTATACATTTGGGGAAAATGAATTTAAACGGGTAATTCATCATTATTTAAAAAAATATGCTTATCAATCCGTAGAAACTCAGGATTTATATAAAAGTTTTCAAGATACCCTCGGACTCAGCCCTTTCTGGTTTTTCGACCAATGGTTATATCGAGGCGGAGAACCCCATTATCAAGTGAATTGGAAAATCCTGGGAAATGGAAAAGATAATGAATTACAATTATTTGTTTCGCAATTACAACCTCAACTAGAATTAACAGGATTATTTCAAATGCCTGTAAAAATTGAAATTAATTATAAAGATGGATCCCGTGAATTAAAGGAAATTCTGGTTTCTAAAAAAGATGAATGTTTTTCTTTTAATCTGGAAAATAATAAAGAAGTATCCTTTGTGTTATTTGATCCTGGTAGTAGAATACTTAAAAAACTAACGTATAATAGATCTTGGGATCAATTAAAAGCGCAGGCATCAGCAGCATCACATATGATAGATCGTTATGATGCTTTGGTAGAAATGAGAAATACAGCGCTGACCGAAAAATTGGATTTTTTACATCAACGTTATGCTCAAGAAAAATTTCATGCAATGAAAACCGAAATTTTAAAGCAAATAAAATTATCGGCAACAGAGGCATCTTGGAATATTCGTAAACAAGCGGTTACAGATAAATCAGTAGAGGTTAGAGCCGCAGTTTGGAATGAATGGCCAGAATGGAAATCGGAACATTGGGATTATGTTTCTATTGCTTTGAAAGATTCTGCTGCATCTGTTATTACGGCTGTTTTAGAAAATGCTTGGATTCAATTTCCGGAAAGACACAACCTTATTCTCCAATTAACCGGAAATTGGCCCGGACCAGCGCATAAATTGGAAATCCTGAAATTGGAATTGTCCCTACGTTCAGGAGATACTGCCGCAATTCCGAAGTTGGTGGACCTAGCTAGTCCAGGTTTTGAATTTATTACCCGCCAAAATGCCATGGATGCCCTGAAACGAAGTAATATATTAACCCAAGATTTAATTCTATCCATGTTTGAAGGGGTCGGTAATGCTAATTTTAAATTGTCTTCGGTTTGTGAACAAACCCTTAGTGATTATAGCCGACAAACTAAATGGTTGGAATTAATTAAATCGGTTTACCATAATTATTCAACTAGCTTAGAACTTAACCCTAAACTGGAAAAATATAAATAAGAATTACAGAATTAATATCCTTTAATACAAAAAATAAATCCCGCTAATGGCGGGATTTATTTTTCTATAATTATTGTCCTTCTTTTACGGATTTTAGAACTTTTAATTTTTCCATTAAAACTCCTTTATCCTTTTTTACTAAATCAATCTTTTTTCTAATTTCTTCCCGTAAGCTATCCCCAGCTTTTCCTCTGGAAATAAATAGGATGTTATTTTCATATTGTTCGATTTGACCATCTAATTCTTTAATTCGATCTCTTAATTTACGTTCTTCAAACTTTAAAGGATTATTCCTGTCGTCATTAGAGGGAGTGGTAGCCATCTGCTCATATTTCATACGTGTACGTATTTGAGCAACCTCAGATTTATCAGCACCTAATCCATTAAAATAGGAATCCATCGCGGTTCTAAAACGATTCCAGATTTTATCCTTTTCTTTCAACGGAACTTGCCCAACAGAATTCCACTCTGCTTGTAAATCTTTAGCTTCCTGAATTCTATGTAAACGATCTTCTGCAATGATTAAAGCTTCCGCACGTTCGCATAAATTAATTTTTTTCTGAAGATTTTCATCAAAGTCATGTGCCAAAGCAGCAAAATGATGTTCCTTACGTTTGAAATATTCATCGCAAGAATTTCTAAATCTTTTCCAAATTCTTTGGGTGTCTTTTTCTGGAACAGGTCCTACCTTTTTCCATTCTTCTTGTAAGCGCTTAAATAAATCAGTAGCTTTTTTCCAATCGTTACTATCTTTATTGGCATCTGCCTGTTCACATAAAGCAACCTTTTTAGCTAAATTATCTTTACGATCTTGTTCTAATTTTTTGAAGAATAAATTTTTCCTTTCGAAAAAAGAATTGCTCGCAGTTTTAAATTGTCCCCACATCAGGGAATTATTTTCTTGGGAAGCAGGCCCTGTTTTTCTCCATGCTTCTTGCAAGGCAATCACCTTATCCATTGCCTCTTTCCAGCCATTGGGAGTGGTAGCATCAAAAGTACCATAAGGTGCTAACTCATTTAATATTGCCTGTTTCTGTTCTGCATTCCCTGCACGTAAGGCATCTTGTTGTTCGTAATATTTATTTCGGGCTGCATAAAATTCATCCGAAACATTTCTGAATTCATTCCATAAAGAATCGGATAATTCCTCTGGAACAGGTCCAAAGGTTTTCCATAATTCATGAAGTCTTTTTAATTCATCTGATTTTTCTTTCCAAAATTCCCGATCCTGATCAGTAATTTCTGGAATTAATTTACGTACCTCTTCAATTAATTTCTTTTTCTCTACTAAATTATATTTTCGATCTTGTTCTAATAATTCACGATATTTTCCACGTAAATCATAAAAATTATCTAAATAAATTTTAAAGGTATTATACAACCGAGCCATATCGTCAGCCTTTACACTTCCGATGGCTTTCCATTTTTGCTGAATATCCTTTATTTTATCAATCAACGTAGGATCTTGTTGATCAACAATTACCTTTAATTCTAATAATAAAGATTCTTTAAGTTTAGAATTTTCTAGTTTTTCAGATTCAATTGTTCTTTCAAATTCTTCCTTGCGCTTATTAAATTTAGCTAAGGCAGTATTAAATCGAGAAAGTAAAGATTTTAATTCTTTTTCGTGTTTCTCTCTTTCTGAATCTTGTTTTTCTTTTTCAGCAGGATCTAATGATTCACTGCCTTCTTGTACCGCAAATACCTTGCTCCTTTCGGTTTCATAGGTACTTTCAAAAGTCTTTTTTAATATTCCACTTTTAACCAAGAACGGACGTAAATCATCTATTTGAGAAAGGTTCTCAACTAAAAAAACCAACTCCAATAAACTATGGTCATTTAAATGATCAAAATAGGAAGCATCATTTAATATTTCTTTAACTGCTGCTTGAATACTGGCTTGTCGTGCTTCTTCTTCCTGTAGTGCATTGAAAACAGGGGCTTCTTCAGGAACAATTGGTTCTTCTGCTATTTCAGCATCCATCGCTACAATGGAAGTATCTGCCTCATCATATTCCTCTACTGAGGTAGGGGCGTCTAATAACAAGGAGTCAGCAGGGGCTTCTATTTCAAGCGCATGACCAATGGGCTCTTCAAAGGTTTTTTCCTCAACCTCAGGAACAATATCTACAATATCCGAAGGGGAAGGTATTTCAACTTCTGCTTCAGAAGACGACATAGGATTTTCAGGAAGCATATCCGTATGCTCAGGGGTGGGGTGGGTAGCTTCACCTGATGTCTCAGGCAAAGACTGGTTCAATTCATTCATCTCTTCTTTCATTCCTCAATGGGATAGGGTTTCTGCTTGTGCCACCCAATGTTCTACCGCTTCACGCGCAGGGGGCTTTAATCCAAACTTTCCTTTTTTGTTGGCACCACAAAGTTCGTTAAATAATTTATTGGGTGATAATCCTTTTACATCTTTAGCGGATCCTAATCCCATTCTTTCAAAAACCGGAATCCATTCCTCCGGTATTCCAATCTCGCCTAAATCATGTCCTCCACTTCCTTGAACCTTTTCAGGACGCATCTGCGGAAAGAATAACACATCTTGAATAGAAGCTGAGTTGGTCATAATCATCACCAAACGATCAATCCCAATCCCAAGCCCAGCAGTGGGGGGCATACCAAATTCAAGCGCTCGGAGAAAATCATCATCTAACATCATCGCTTCCTCATCTCCCCGTAACCCTAAACCCAATTGCTCCTCAAACCGCTTCCGCTGATCAATCGGATCATTTAATTCTGAATAGGCATTACAAATTTCTTTACCATTACAAATCGCCTCAAATCGTTCTACAATCCCCGGTTGGCTTCTATGATTCTTAGCCAATGGGCTCATCTCCACAGGATAGTCGGTAATAAAGGTGGGTTGAATTAATAAGGGTTCTACTTTCGCACCAAAAATTTCATCAATTAATTTAGCCCTACTCATCCCCGGAACAATTTCAATTCCCAACTGCGCCGCTACGTTTTCTAATTCCGCAACTCCCATCGCAGATATATCATGTCCGGTAAATTCCTGTATGGATTCATACATGGTATATTTTTTCCAAGGACGACTAAAATTAATTAAGTGTTCTCCTACTTTAATTTCAGTACTTCCATGCAATGCCACCGTAATCTTCTCTACCATCTCTTCCACCAATTCCATCATCCAATGATAATCTTGATAGGCAACATATAATTCCAACATCGTGAATTCAGGATTATGAAAACGCGACATCCCCTCATTTCGAAAATCTTTGGCAAACTCAAATACCCCTTCAAATCCTCCAACAATTAATCGCTTTAAATAAAGCTCATTCGCAATCCTTAAATACAAAGGCATATCTAAAGTATTGTGATGGGTCTTGAAAGGCTTTGCCGTTGCGCCTCCGTAAATAGGTTGAAGAATTGGCGTTTCTACTTCTAAATATCCTTTTTCTTCTAAAAAATTCCGCATCGTTCGAATAAGGGCCGAACGCTGAATAAAGGTGTCGCGTACCGCAGGATTTACGACTAAATCTACATACCGCATTCTATACCTTTGTTCCTGGTCACTAAAGGCATCATAAATAACGCCATCTTTTTCCTTGCCCATCGGTAAAGGACGCAAAGCCTTTGAAAGCAACTTAAATTCTTTTACATGTAAGGTCGCCTCACCGGTTTGGGTAGTGAACATATATCCATTTACCCCAACAATATCTCCAATTGAAATTAATCGTTTGAAAACCTCATTATATAAAGTCTTGTCTTCCCCCGGACAAATTTCATCCCGATTTACATAAATCTGAAGTTTGCCTTGTGCATCCAATATCTCAGCAAAGGCAGCCTTCCCCATAATCCGTTTGGAAACCACTCGTCCTGCAATGGAACAAGGGGACGCATCCGCACCCATATCCTTAAATTCTTGAAGAATACCTGCAGACCCATGGGTGATGGGCCAGGGCTCCGACGGATAAGGCGATATCCCTAATTGCAATAATTGTCCTAGTTCCTCGCGCCGCGCAAGTTCCTGATCTGTGTAAACGCTTGTACTCATTTTGGGGTTAGAATGGCAAATTTACGAAAATCAAGAAGACCATTTCTCTAACAATCTATTAACTTGGTTCCATGGATTCTATTTCACGAATTGATGCGCTGGCGAAAGCCCTTATGCAAAACCCAAATGAAGCGGGCTTGGAAGCCCTTTGGAGAGAGGTATTCTTATTGCCCCATTGGTATTTTATTGCCCGCAAATTGGACCCTCAAGTGGAACCGTATTTTGCATTGATTGACAGTAAAGCCTGGTTATGTGTATTTACGCATCCGGATAGATTATACGAATTTGCTACCCTGCAAGGAATTGTTCAATTCCCCGGCCAAGAAGTAGATGTCTTCTCCATGCCCTCCACCAAAGCATTTGCCTATGTTTTGCATTATCTTTCCACCGATATTCATGGGGCTTGGTTTGATTTGCCCGGAGGATTTAATATACCCCTCGATACCCTCAAAGAAATTGGACTGTATTTGGGTTCTTCTTTGGAAGGATAATAATAACTAAAGTTAATATCATGCTTTCTTTTACTTCTTTAACTCCCAGTTTAATTGAAGAATTAATCCAACAATTCGGAACAGCGTTTATTAAATACGATGCAGAAACCATAAATAATTTTAGTCACGATTGGACCGAAGATTTTCATTTTCCTCCGGCTGCAGTGGTATTTCCTACTTCCACACAAGAGGTATCTCAAATTGTAAAGTGGTGCAATGAAAATAATATTCCCATTACCCCAGCCGGTGCTTGCACAGGTTTAAGTGGAGGAATGTTGCCAGTTTTTGGAGGAATTGTTTTATCTACTTTACGCTTAAATAAAATTCTGGAAATAGATACCCGAAATCTTCAGGCTCGTGTACAACCCGGCGTAATTAATGAAGAATTGCAACAAGCAGCAGCAGCATTGGGCTTGTATTACCCTCCAGATCCCTCGAGCAAAGGATCTTGCACGATTGGAGGAAATTTAGCCCATAATGCCGGAGGTATTCATGCTGTAAAATATGGAGTAACACGAGAATATGTATTAAGCCTCGAAGCGGTTATGGCGGATGGAAATATAATTCGAACGGGCGCAAATGTGTTGAAAAATTCGACCGGGTATAGCCTTACGCATTTATTAATCGGATCCGAAGGTACCTTAGCCGTAATTACCGAAGCAACTTTAAAACTGATTCCCTTGCCTAAATATCGTTTGGTTTTAGTGGCATCATTTCCCCAAGCTGCATTAGCTTGTGAAGCTGTATCGGCTATTTTCAGCGCAGGCATTACTCCTTCTGCATTGGAATTTATGGAAAGAGATGCAATTGTTTTTGGATATCAGTTTTTAAAATTATCAGATAAAATACCGGATGATGTACAAGCTCAATTATTAATTGAAATAGATGGAAATTATCCAGATATATTACAACAGGAAGCCCAACAAATAGGGGAGGTGTTGGAAAAATTTCAGGTGTCTGATATTTTATTTGCAGATACTCCTTCCGCACAAAATGAAGTATTTAAGGTAAGAAGATGTTTAGGAGAAGCAGTTAAAGGTACTACGATTTATAAGGAAGAAGATACCGTTGTACCAAGGGCAGAACTTCCTCGATTATTAAATAAAGTAAAAGAAATAGGAAAAATATATGGGTTTCAATCCGTATGTTATGGTCATGCAGGAGATGGTAATTTACATGTAAATATTATTAAAACTCCTGAACTTTCTCAGGAACAATGGGAAATATTAATTCCCAAAGCTATTCGGGAAATATTTCAATTTACCCTAGCATTAAAAGGCACATTATCGGGAGAGCATGGAATAGGATATGTGCAACAACCTTATCTAGATATTGCTTTTTCTGAGGTAGAAATTAATTTGTTTAAAAACATAAAAAAACTCTGGGACCCCAAAGGAATCTTAAATCCTGGTAAAATGGGGAATGCCTTGAAATTCTAAAATTTCATTATTAACAACCAGAACTTTCTAAAACGATAATCCAGATAACTTTTGAATGGCCTGTAATACCTCAAACCAGACAGGTCAAAATGAGGAGTTTAAATAAACCCTCTATCCATTTAAGGATTAGTATTCCTAAATTTGTTTTGAAAACGACCCGAAATAAACTTGATTATCCATAAACCTTTTTAATTTTTAGTATACCCTGCACATAACGACCCAATAATGCGTAAATTCAAACCAAGAATTTTTATCAATAGGTATAAATGAATACTATTCTTTTATTAGAAGATGATGCAGTTTTATCCCAAGAAATAAGAATATTTCTAACCCATCATAATTACCAATGCGATTGTATCTATGATGGTTCCCTTGTTAAAAGTCAATACAATCTTAAAACGTATGATCTAATAATCCTTGATATTAATGTGCCAGGAATCAATGGAATTGAGGTGTGTAAACTGATTCGGGAGGAAAATAAAAATATACCCATTTTAATGCTTACAGCTTTTGGCGAAATAGAAGATAAAATTTTAGCTTTTAACCAAGGAGCAGATGATTATCTGGTAAAACCGTTTCATTTAGATGAATTGCATTTAAGAATAAAATCGCTTTTACGAAGAAAGGAAAACCCTCAGGTTAATGTAAATATTATCAAAATCGCAGATTTAAGTATAGATCAAGATAATCTGAAAGTGTTTCGAAATAATATTGAAGTTACGTTAAGTCCAAAAGAATATAAGTTGCTTGAAATTTTGGCTAAAGCACAAGGTAGAGTAATGTCGAAAAATCAAATTGCAGCTGAACTTTGGGATTATCATATCGAAACCAGCCAAAATACAATTGAAGTTTATATTAACTTTTTACGAAAAAAAATAGATAAGGATTATGAAAAAAAATTAATTCACACCAAATTCGGCTACGGATATTACCTGAAATTTGAAGAATAAAATGAATCTTAAGAATAAAATATCGCTAATATTTTCTTTGCTCTTTACTTTCATTTATGCTATATCTGCTACTATTATATATGTCTCTTTGGCAGATTTTCGGGAAGAAGAATTTGAAAGTCGCCTCAATGAAAAAGCAATTACCTCCATAAAATTATTAATAGATGTAGAAAAAATGGACAAACAACTACTCAAACTAATTGATCAAAATAGCATTAATAAACTATACGATGAAAAAATATTAATTTTTGATGCTAATTATAAATTAATTTATAGCAGTATAGATGACGCAAAAATTAACTGGAATATAGAAGATCTTAATTTTCTGAAGGCACATAAATCATTTTTCAGAAAGGAGAATCATTATGAGATCTGCGGAGTCTTTTATCATACAATTGGATCAGATTTCTATGCTCTGATTTCAGCTAAAGATAATTTTGGAGAACGAAAGCTTGAATATCTTTTATACATCTTAATCGCTACCTACCTACTCTTTACCTCGCTTACCTGGTTGTTTTCCTATCAAATTGTAAAAAGATTATTATCTCCAATAGATGCTTTCCATACCAAAATTAAAGGAATAAATGAGAATAATCTTGATACAAGGATTAAGGTGAAATTTAAAAAAGACGAAATTGACTTATTAGCCAATGAATTTAACCAGATGTTGGAACGAATTAATTACTCTTACAAAATGCAACAAGAATTTACCGCAAATGCATCTCATGAATTAAGAACCCCATTGGCTAGAATGACGGCTCAATTGGAAAATAAAATATTAAAAGACAAAGAAGCAGGAATCCCAAATCCTTTTAATGAAAATCTATTAAATGATGTGAACCAACTATCCGCTTTAGTGGATTCTTTGCTTATCCTTTCCAAACTGGAAAGAAAAACCACTCAACAAAACGAAATTTGTAGAATTGATGAATTAATATTTGATTCATCGGTAATATTAAACAAACTATTTCCAGATTTTAAATTAGATTTAGAAATAGAGGAAGTGGATAATCTTGAGGTAAAAGGAAATAAATCACTATTATCCATCGCATTTATTAATTTATTCAGAAATGCCTATTTATACTCCGATAGCAAACTTGCTAAAGTAAAAATTACTTCCGAAGCCAATATATTAAAAATTACAATTTCTAATGATGGGAAAACGATTTCAAAAGAGGAACAATCCAGACTGTTTGAACCTTTTATTCGAGGAAAAAATGTAAAAGACAAATCTGGTTTAGGATTAGGATTGCCGATTGTACTCCGAATCTTGAATCATCATAGATATAAGATTGAATATTCAATCTCCCCAGAAGGTGAAAACCAATTTACTTTATATTTTGAAATATCTCACTGATTTTTTAAGGCAATTTTAAGTTTCTCTTAAGGTAATTTAAATTTCAATGTAATCATATTTGTGCTTTCATAATTCAACAAGTACATTGGATGAAGTATATTCTGTTCCTTCTGATCATATGGCAATGTAACATTGTTCATGCTCAGCGGAATATGAGCCTGAAAGAATCTGAGCAGCAACTCCAAAAGAATAACTTATTATTACTTGCGGAACAATTTAATATCACAGCCGCCCAAGCTGCCGTTATTCAAGCCAAAATATGGGAACAACCTTATGTTATGGTTGATATAAATGCCATTAATCCCCAGCAAAATAGATATTTCGACATTGGAACTCGTGGGCAAAAAGGAATATCGATACAACAACTAATATACTTAGGCGGAAAAAAGAAAAATGAAGTGGAATTCGCAAAATCCACAGTGGGTATTGCTGAACTTCAATTCGCACAGTTGCTCCGTAATTTAAAATATGAACTCGCCAAAACATTTTACGACTTATATTTTGATAAACAAATATTAGGAACCATTGAATCTCAAATCGAAATTTTAGATACATTATTAGTGAATTATAATGTACAATCAAGTAAGGGAAATATTGCCTTAAAAGAAGTTGTTCGACTACAATCTTTATCCCTTAACCTTAAAAATGATAGAAATAATTTATTAAAAAGAATTTATAATACGCAAGAAACCTTTTCTCTATTAACAGGTTTTATGGAGCCTGTTCAGCCAATTGTGGAGGAAAGTCTACTTATCAATTCATTCCTAAATAAAAAAATATTAAAAGATAGCATTCTAGTACTCACTTTGGAAAATAATTTAGATTATTTAACAGCAATAAAAATATCCGAAAGTCAAGAATTATATGTAAAGTGGCAGAAATCTTTACAAGTACCTGACATTACTACTGGTGCTAATTATGATCAAAGAGGAGGGGCATTTGTAAATCAAGTAAACCTAACCCTCGGAGTTCCTTTACCCTTATGGAATAAAAATAAAGGGAATATCAAAATCGCAGAAGCACAATTTCAACAAACAAAACTATCTAAGGAATTTAAGAAATTAGAGTTAGAGGCTCAAGTCGAAAATTATTGGTCAACCTGGGTACAACAACAGAGTCAGCTAAAATCTATCCATAAATCCACCACGGATAATATTACCGAAGTGTATACTGGAATGGTAAATAATTTTCAAAAAAGAAATATTACTATGCTGGAATTTACTGACTTTATGGAAAGTTATAATCTTACCACAATCCAAATTAATGAAATAAAAAAAGCATGGATTTTAGCAAGTATGGGATTAAATTATATAACGGGTAAAGAAATCTTTTAAGACATGAAATTAATTATATTTATCACTATTTTTTTCTTTCTGTTTGCTTGCAAGCAGGATATCCAGAACGAAAGCATCGCTCAAACGTTTGCGTTGAGCGACAAAATGTTAGCCACAACTAAAACCGCCATTGCGCAATGGCAACCCTTGCAAAATGAACTTAATTTTTACGGAAAAATAACCGCCGACAATAATAAAATGATTGAAGTATTTCCAATCGTGGGAGGCAATGTGACAAAAGTGTATGTGGAACTTGGAGATTATGTGCATAAAGGAGATTTATTGGCAACCATTCGAAGTACGGAAGTAGCAGGTTTTGAAAAGGAATTAGAAGATGCTCAAAATGATGTAATAGTTGCAAAAAATAATGTAAAAATTGCCCAGGAATTATTTGAAGGTAAATTAAGCGCCGAACGTGAAGTAATTGAAGCTAAAAGTCATCTGGAAAAAGCAAATTCTCAATTACATAGAATTCAGGAAACCTATAAAATATATAATATGAAAGGAGGCGCAATTTTTGAAATTCGCTCCCCCTTAAATGGTTTTATTATTCAAAAAAATATCAATCAGGATATGTTATTGAGAAGTGATAAATCGGATAATATATTTGACGTAGCTGAAATAAAAGAAGTGTGGGCAATCGCTAATGTTAATGAAAGCGAAATTGATAAAGTGAAATTGGGATTGGATGCAGCCGTCAGTACCTTAAGTTATCCAGATCGGAAATTTTATGGAAAAGTAGATAAAATATTCAACGTTATTGACCCAGAAACGAAAGCAATGAAAGTTCGAATAAAACTATCGAACGAAGACTTTTTATTAAAACCTGAAATGCAGGCAACGATTAAACTTTCTTTTTTTGAAAATTCATCCATGATTGCTATTCCTGCTGAAGCAGAAGTATTTGATAAAAGCAAAAGTTTTGTAATGGTATTTAAAGACAGAAACAATATTGAAACAAGGCAAGTTGAAGTTTTTCGGCAAATCGGTAATACTACATTTATTAAATCAGGATTAAAAGAGGGGGAAAAAGTAATTACCCATAATCAATTGTTAATTTATGATGCTCTAAATGATTAATTAATGAATAAGTTGATTCGAAATATTATAGCATTTTCACTCAAAAATAAACCCTTTACGTTTTTTTGGGTGATTGCTTTGATTATTTCTGGAGTTGTAGCCTTCCAAAATATGCCAATAGAAGCATTTCCGGATGTTACCAATACTCAAATAATTATTGTTACCGAATGGAATGGTAAGAGTGCAGAAGAAATAGAACGATTCGTTACCACACCTATCGAAATTTCTATGAATTCCGTACAGAAAAAAACAAGTGTACGAAGTATTACCATGTTTGGCTTATCGGTAATAAAAATTATTTTTGAAGATGGCGTAGAAGACTTTTTTGCACGACAACAAGTTAATAATTTATTAAGAACGGTTTCCCTGCCCGACGGCGTGAATCCTGATGTTCAACCCCCTTATGGACCAACAGGTGAGGTGTTTCGATATACCTTACAAAGTAATTCAAGAGATTCTCGCGAATTACTTACCATTCAAAATTGGGTTATCGATCGACAATTACGTTCTGTTCCAGGAGTAGCCGATTTGGTAGCTTTTGGAGGAGAAGAAAAAACTTATGAAATAAGCGTTGACCCGAATCGTTTGGCAAAATATAATATTACCCCCTCACAAGTTTATAATGCCGTTAACCAAAGTAATATTAATGTAGGCGGTGATGTAATTGAAAAAAACGGACAAGCTTATGTAGTAAGAGGTGTGGGATTATTAGGAAGTATTTCGGATATCGAAAACATTATTGTAGATGAGGCAGGAGTGAATCCTATTTTAGTTAAAAATTTAGGGGATGTTTTTGAAAATGCTATGCCTAGAGTAGGGCAAGTAGGGCTCAATGATAAAGATGATGTTGTGGAAGGAATTGTAGTCATGCGTAAAGGCGAAAATCCTAAAGAGGTATTGGCTAAAATTAAGGATAAAATTTCCGAATTAAATGAAAGGATATTACCACATGATGTTAAAATGGTAACCTTTTATGATCGGGATAATTTGATGAATTATACCACCACCACAGTAATGCACAATATGCTGGAAGGAATATTACTCGTTACTGTAATTGTATTTTTATTTATGGCCGACTGGAGAACCACCTTAACAGTTGCTATTATTATTCCTCTTGCTTTATTATTCGCTTTTTTATGTTTAAAATTAAAAGGGATGAGTGCAAATTTACTCTCCTTAGGTGCTGTTGATTTTGGTATTATCATAGATGGGGCAGTAGTAATGGTAGAAGGAATTTTTGTGACATTAGATCATAATGCCCATAAAATCGGAATGTCTGCCTATAATAAATTAGCAATTGGAGGAGTAATTAAAAAAACAGGAACGGAATTAGGTAAATCTATTTTCTTTTCAAAACTAATTATCATTACCGCATTATTACCGATTTTTGCATTTCAAAAGGTGGAAGGAAAAATGTTTTCTCCTTTAGCTTATACCTTAGGTTTTGCATTATTGGGCGCATTAATTTTTACCTTAACCTTAGTGCCGGTATTGTGCCATATATTTTTAAATAAAAATGTAAAAGAAAAAAATAATTTTTTCGTGAAATTTTGGAACAATATTGTAGAAAAAGGATTTGATTTTACTTTTAAGCATAAGAAAAAAACTTTATTCGCTACTTTGCTGATTATTATTGCGGTATTCTTTTCTGCGAAATTATTAGGAACAGAATTTTTACCCCAATTAAATGAAGGAGCATTATGGGTAGAAGCAAAGTTTCCCATGAGCCAAAGTCTTTCAGAAACAGTATCCAAAACCACTTTATTAAGAAAAGAATTACAAGGATTCCCTGAGGTGAATGGAGTGTTAAGCCAAATTGGTAGAAGTAATGATGGGACTGATCCAAGCGGGTTTTATTATGCGCAGATGCAGGTGAACTTAAAACCTAAAGAGGAATGGGAACGAAAATTATCCTTAGATAATTTGGTGAAAGAAATGGATGATTCCTTATCCCAATATCAAGGAATTGGATATAATTATTCTCAACCGATTATTGATAATGTGGCAGAAAGTGTTGCTGGAATAAATGCCTCGAATGCCGTTAAGATTTATGGCGATGATTTAAATAAATTAGATGAAATTGCCAATAAGGTAATTAAACAAATTGAGCATGTGGAAGGAATTAAAGATGTAGGAATTCTTCGAAATATCGGTCAACCGGAAGTGAGTGTAATTTTAGATAGGCAAAAAATGGCAGCGTATGGGGTAAGCGTAGCAGATGCTCAGGCGGTCTTGGAAATGGCGTTTGGCGGAAAAACAGCTACCTATAAATATGAAGGGGATCGAAAATTTGATATCAGAGTTAGATATCAAAAGGAATATCGAAAAAATATTCAAGATATTAGCAATTTGAAAATTCCTACCATTCAGGGAAATAAAATTCCCTTAAAAGAAATTGCAGTTATTCATAATTTAACGGGTCCTGCATTTATTTATCGAGATAATACCAAAAGATTTATTGGAGTTAAATTTTCAGTTCGCGACCGAGATCTCGGAAGTACAATTGCAGATGCACAAGCACAAGTATTAAACAATATTCAAGTTCCTCAAGGATATTCTATCGGGTGGACCGGTGAATTTGAAAATCAAGTACGGGCAACTTCTACTTTGGCGAAAATGGTTCCGATTAGCTTGGCTGCAATTTTTATATTATTGTTTATTTTATTTGGAAATATTAAAGATTCTTTAATAGTTCTTACAAATGTACCTTTTTCTATTATTGGTGGAATTTTAGCCTTACATTTAACCGGAACTAATTTTGGAATTTCTGGAGGGGTGGGATTTATTGCATTATTTGGAATTTGTATCCAAAATGGAGTTATCTTAATTTCTGAATTTCATAAGAATATTAAACTCAATTTAGGATTAAATAATGCAATTAAAGAAGGAATAAAAGTGAGAACCCGACCAGTAGTGATGACTGCCCTAATGGCTTCTATTGGTTTACTGCCAGCCGCCATTAGTACTGGAATCGGTTCTGAATCTCAAAAACCATTGGCTATTGTAATTATTGGAGGATTAATCACTGCAACAATTTTAACGTTATTGGTTTTTCCAATTATATTTTGGGTATTTAACAGAACTAAACAAGAGGAAATTGATTAAAATGCGTATTATTTCTTTAGTTTGTGTTTCAAACAATAATCTGCTACAACCCGGAATTAATTCTAATTTTCTGGATATTTCTTTCAAAATATTGGAAGGAAAGTTCATTTCTAATTGTCATCTTGCGAATTCATTAATATAAATAAACCGTATGCGGAAAGCCCTGTTCATTATTTGTTTGTGTGTAGCTTTAATTCACACAAGTTGTAACTCCGAAGAAAAGGAAATAGAAGAAGAAATTAAATTTTTGGTCACCAGTCCATTAAAAACGGATACCCTGCTGACTCGCTCTTATGTAAGTCAGATTCATGCTATTCAACATATTGAAGTGAGGGCTTTGGAAAAAGGGTATATCCAAAATATTTATGTGGATGAAGGCCAATTTGTGAAAAAAGGCCAAATGATGTTTCAAATCATGCCAATGATTTATAATGCTGAACTTCAAAAAGCTAAAGCTGAAGCTGATTTTGTTGAAATTGAATATCAAAATACAAAACAATTGTTCGATAAAAATGTGGTCTCTGCAAATGAATTAGCCCTCGCAAAAGCTAAGTTAGATAAGGCAAAGGCTGAATTATCCTTAGCACAAACACATTTAGATTTCACCCAAATTAAAGCCCCTTTTGCAGGAATAATGGATCATTTCCAAGTACGATTGGGTAGTCTGGTAGATGATGGCGATTTACTCACTACCCTTTCAGATAATAGTGAAATGTGGGTTTATTTTAATGTACCTGAAGCCGAGTATTTAAATTATAAATCCAATGTTGTTCAAGAAAATTTATTAAAGGTGAATTTATTAATGGCAAATAATCAATTATTTAAATACCCTGGTGTAGTTAAAACGATTGAAGCTGATTTTAATAATGAAACTGGAAATATTGCGTTTAGGGCAACTTTCCCTAATCCAGAAGGACTTTTACGTCATGGGGAAACAGGAAATATAGAAATGACAATCCCTCTTAAAAATGCAATCCTTATTCCCCAAAAAGCCACCTTCGAAATATTAGAAAAGAAATATGTTTATGTAGTAGATAAAGAACATATTGTTCACTCTCGTGAAATTAAAATTGCCTCTGAAATGCCCGATATTTATGTAATTCAAGAAGGACTAAATGAAAATGAAAAAATATTGCTGGAAGGAATTCGTAAAGTAAAAGATAATGATAAAATCGAATATAAATACGAGGATCCTAAACTCGTATTACCAAAGCTTAAAGTTTACGTTGAATAATTTAACAATTTTCAAAAACCGACATGTTCAGTAAATTCATCCATAGACCTGTTCTAGCTATAGTAATATCTTTTGTTATTATATTTCTAGGATTATTATCTATAAAAACATTACCAACTTCCCAGTTTCCTGAAGTAGCCCCTCCAGTAGTGATGGTGAGTGCTTCTTATCCTGGGGCAAGTGCAAAATCATTAGCGGAGTCGGTAATTATTCCCTTAGAGCAATCCATTAATGGAGCTTGGGGTATGCGTTATATGACTTCTGACGCAACCAGTGCAGGAGAGGCAAATATTCAAGTAGTATTTAATCCAGGAACCGATATTAATCAGGCCTTAGTGCAAGTTTCAAATCGGGTCCAACAAGTAACCAATCGCTTACCTATTTTAGTGCAAAGGGAAGGAGTAGTAATTACTCCGGTTATTCCCAGTATGTTGATGTACGTGAATTTATATAGCAAAGATAAAAATGCCAATATGAAATTCTTATTCAACTATGCCGGGGTTAATATGGTACCTGAATTACAAAGAATAAATGGTATTGGGCAAGTGAGAATATTAGGTAGTAGGCAATATGCTATGCGGGTTTGGTTAAATCCAGATCGTATGCGGGCTTACAACATTTCTCCAGATGAAGTGATGGAGGCCTTAAGCGATCAAAGTATTATTGGAAAACCGGGTCGTATCGGTAGAGGCGATGGACAAAGAGCCGAAGCACTGGAATATGTATTAGCTTATTCCGATCGTTTTAATGATCCTAAACAATATGAAAATGTAATTATTAAATCTAATCCTAAAGGAGAAAATCTTAGATTAAAAGATATTGCTTCGGTTGCCTTAGGAAGTGAATATTATGATATTTATTCCAGTATGAACGGGCATCCTTCGGCTGCTTTGGTATTAAAACAAACCTATGGAAGTAATGCAAGTGAGGTAATCGAAAAAGTAAAAGAAAAATTAGAAGAATTAAAAGAAACATTTCCTCCTGGAATGGATTATGAAATTAGTTATGACGTTTCTAATTTCCTAGATGCTTCTATCGAAAATGTAATTGATACTTTACGGGATGCTTTTATTTTAGTAGCATTAGTAGTATTTATTTTTCTAGGCGACTGGAGATCTACTTTAATTCCAACCTTAGCGGTTCCTATTTCTTTAATTGGAGCTTTCTTTTGTATGCAATTATTTGGCCTCACCATTAATATGGTGACTTTATTTGCATTGGTATTAGCTATCGGAATAGTAGTAGATGATGCCATTGTAGTGGTAGAAGCAGTGCACACTAAAATGCATGAAGAACATCTATCCCCTTATAATGCGGTTCGAAAGGTAATTGGTGAAATTAGTGGGGCAGTTATTGCCATTACTTTATTAATGGTTTCTGTGTTTGTTCCGGTTTCTTTTATGACGGGTCCGGTGGGTACATTTTACCGACAATTTTCAATTACCATGGCTTCTGCGATTGTATTATCCGGAATTGTCGCACTTACCGTTACTCCTGTTTTATGTGCCATGATATTAAAAAATACGCATGGAAAACCCAGAAAAAGAACTTGGTTAAATCGGTTTATTGATTTATTTAATACCGGATTTGAAAATTTAACGGGAAAATATATCGGGTTATTAAAAATAATTGCCCACCGACGACTGGTAACTGCTGGATTATTTATATTTTTTGTTATTGGGATAATTATCATTAGCAATAACCTTCCTACTGGTTTTATACCCAGTGAAGATCAAGGAATGTTGTATGCCATTATTCAGACGCCTCCAGGATCAACGCTGGAAAGAACCAATGATTTGTCAAATAAATTAGTGGAATTAATTCAAGAAGTAGATGGTGTAAAATCTGTTTCTTCTATTGCTGGTTATGAAGTATTAACGGAAGGACGAGGATCGAATGCAGGAACTTGTTTAATTAATTTAAAACCTTGGTCGGAACGAAAACATACCGTACATGAACTCATTGAAGAATTAGAACAAAAGGCAAAATCAATTCCGGGTGCAACCATTGAATTTTTTGACCCGCCCGCTGTGCCTGGCTTTGGAGCAGCAGGAGGATTCGCCCTACAATTATTAGATAAAACCAATAGTGGCGATTATAAACAACTGGAAAAAGTCACGAATGATTTTATGAATGAAATGAGAAAGCGTAAAGAAATAACTGGATTATTTACGTTTTTCAGTGCTAATTATCCGCAATACGAAATTGAAATAGATAATCAAGCAGCCATGCAGAAAGGGGTTTCGATTGGAAATGCCATGAATACGCTTTCTATTTTTGTGGGGAGTACTTATGAATTAGGATTTATTAAATACCAACGTTTTTTCAAAGTGTTCGTTCAGGCAGCACCGGAATATAGAAAGCTTCCTACCGATGTCATGAATTTATATGTGAAAAATGATCGGGATGAAATGGTTCCATTTTCAGCCTTTATGAAAATTAAAAAAACACAAGGGGCAAATGAAATTAACCGATATAATATGTACAATACCGCGGGAATACGTGGGGGTCCTGCTGAAGGGTATAGCAGTGGAGAAGCCATTAAAGCTGTGCAAGAAGTGGCAGCCAAAACTTTACCCCATGGGTTTGATATTGATTGGGCTGCTCTTTCTTATGATGAAACCCGAAGAGGAAATGAAGCTATTTACATATTTATTGTGGTTTTAATATTTGTGTATTTCGTATTAGCCGCACAATATGAAAGTTTTATTATTCCGCTAGCAGTAATATTATCCTTACCGGCGGGTGTATTTGGTTCCTTTTTATTAATCAAAGGATTAGGGCTTGCGAATGATATTTATGCCCAGGTAGGCTTGGTAATGTTGGTAGGCTTGTTGGGTAAAAATGCCGTATTGATTGTAGAGTTTGCAGTTCAAAAACAACTGCAAGGCGCAACCGTATTAGAAGCTGCCATTGAAGGAGCAAGGGTTCGATTCAGACCTATTTTAATGACTTCCTTTGCCTTTATTGCTGGATTAATTCCTTTGGTAATTGCCCATGGGGCAGGAGCTATCGGTAATCGCACCATTGGTTCCTCTGCCTTAGGGGGAATGTTATTCGGTACCGTTTTTGGAGTAATTATTGTCCCAGGATTATATTATGTTTTTGGTACGATAGCACATGGCCGTAAGCTTATTAGAGATGAATCAGATAGTTCTTTAAGCGAGGATTTTGTGCATGAAGTTGACCACGTAAATCTAACAGAAGAAAATGAAGAGAATTAATAACAAAATATATCAATATGCAGGCATTGCCTGTATATTGATACTTTTGGGTGCCTGTAAAAGTATAAACCTTTCCAATAGAGCTGAAAATAAAACAGTACCTAAAAGTTATGCTACTGCAACGGATACAATTAATTTAGCAAAAACTAAATGGAAAGATTATTTTAAGGATACGGAATTAATTGAATTAATAGATTCCGCTTTATATCGAAATCAGGAATTAAATATAATTCTGCAAGAAATTAAAATTGCCAATAATGAAATCCGAGCAAGAAAAGGCGCTTATCTGCCCTATGTTTTTGGCGGCGCAGAAGCCGGGGTGGATAAAGTTGGAAGGCATACCAGTCAAGGTGCGAGTGATGCCATCACAGAAATAGCCCCAGGTAAAGCCACACCTGAGATATTCTCGAATTATAGCTTGGGCGTGAATATGGCTTGGGAAGCGGATATCTGGAAAAAATTACGTAATGCGAAAAAATCAGCGGTATTTAAATATCTATCTACCGTGGAAGGTAAAAATTTCATGGTCACTAATTTAATCTCTGAAATTGCAAACTCCTATTATGAATTAATAGCATTAGATAATCAATTAGATATTCTGAGAAAAAATATTGAATTATATCAAATATCCTTAGATATTGTAAAACTGGAAAAACAATCAGCCAGAGTTACAGAATTAGCAGTTCGACGTTTTGAAGCAGAAGTTCTTAAAACCCAAAGCCGACAATATTATATCATGCAACAAATTGTAGAAACCGAAAATAGAATTAATTTCTTAGTCGGTAGGTTTCCGCAACCCGTTATCCGCAATTCTAAAGGATTCACCGAAATTAAATTAGATACTTTTTACGCCGGTATTCCTTCTCAATTATTAGAAAACAGAACGGATATTCGCCAAGCAGAACAAGCCTTACAGGCTGCTAAATTAGACGTTAAGGCAGCAAAAGCGGAATTTTATCCTTCTTTAGTAATTGCCGCTGGGGTAGGATATGGTGCCTTTAATCCCCAATATTTATTTCAAAGCCCTCAATCCTTATTATACAATATTGCCGGGGGATTGGTAGCTCCCTTAATTAACAGAAATGCAATTAAGGCAAATTATCTTTCGGCAAATGCCAAACAAATTCAGGCAGTATATAATTATGAACGTGCCATCTTAAATGCGCATATCGAAGTGGTAAATCAACTTTCTAATATTAATAATCTGAATCAAAGCTATGTATTAAAAGATAGTCAGGTCCAAACCCTTACCCAGGCGATTGATATTTCCACCACTTTATTTAGATCGGCAAGGGCAGATTATATGGAAGTATTGTTGACCCAACGCGATGCGCTAGAATCTAAAATCGAATTAGTTGAAAATAAAAAACTTCAATTGAATGCAAGAGTAAATATTTACCGAGCATTGGGAGGTGGATGGAATTAATTCTGTTTTAATCGGGTGTTTCGGTGGATTATGAATATTTAATTTATTATTTATTTAAATTTATTTTTTAACAGATAAAATTTTGTATTGTTATTTTATTTTAAGTAATGATTTACTAATATCAGCCGAATAATGATTTTATTTTATTGGTGTATTAAATTCTACATTTTTCCTTGTTGGGATATATAAGTGTTGTAAATAATTGAATATTATTCATAATATATCTTTATGTTTTTATAAAAATGCCTGAATTTATATTTTTCTTTTGTTTCCAATGTAGTTGTACTTCAAGTTATAAGATTTAGTATCCCCGCCCAATGTTTGAAACATATAACTATTTATTGAGATAGTATAATAATTGCTAGTGATAATCACCCCACCTTTGTATTGAGTCAATTCTTAATAACTAAACGTCAATATCATATCAACATCCAATAAACTTAGCAAACTTTAGATTTAATTGACACTATAGAATTAACAAAATAATAAACGGATAGCTATAAGATCGTTTAGCTTTAAATAATTAAAGACGGCTGTCATTCATTCAATATTAGTATTGATCAATTTCTTTAAGGATCAATTTATTAATTTTTATAACTTAAATACTAATTATCGGAGTGGAAATTATCCTTCCTTTTGTTTAGATTAACAATTTTGAATCTAATAATTCTAATTAAAACAAACGGTTTCTTCTTTTTCATTTCTTATATATTGCAAACAAATAGGGTATAATTATTTTGCTGTTTAAATGGAAGGTTTTTTACTAGAATCTTTGTTCGGTCTGCGTTTAATGAAAAATAGGGCATAGTAATCATTGTTTATCTTATATACTTATTGCTATTATCTCTACATTGAAATTGTGAATTCACTTTAGCTGTTCACCTCATGAAAAAGAATCCTAATGTAAATATTCAAATTAGTTTTGGTGAACCAATCAAAAAAGTAGTTCCCAAACAAGATGACGATGCCGACAAAAGTGGAACAGATAAAAATGCCGACCCTTCTCTTCCAGAAACAGTGGAAGAGAAAAAAAGTCCAGATAGATATGATAAACCCACAAGAGAAGTAAATCCAGATAGTACATCTCAATATTTAATGCCAACGGATATTATAGGTATCAGGCTAATACGGAGTTTTAACTTCTTTGAGATGTAGTATCCCATTTACAACCGAAAATAATTTCAGTTCATAATCTTTAAAAAGTAATTAAAAATTCATTAACCCCAAAACATGGAAAATTCAAACAATAATGGAAAATTGATTGGCGCCTTATTAATAGGTGTTGCAGTTGGTGGTATATTAGGGATTCTTTTTGCGCCAAGTAAAGGTAGCACAACCAGACGAAGAATATCTTCTAAGCGCGATGATCTTGTAGATGATCTTGAAGATAAATTCGATGACTTTCTATTCGAAATTAAAAGTGAAATAGAAAAAGTAAAGGAAATCGCTACCGATTATATGAAACACCCCATTACGCATGATGGGAAAAAGATATAATTCTTCTCTACATTCTGTTTGCCCGAGGCTTACGCATATTATTCTGTGATTTAATTTTCTAATAAAAGAGCCAAAATCTATTAATTAAAGTTTTAGTCTTTATCTTATTTTTATAATACCTAAAAGTAGATATTGATAAAATTCTAATAATTGTTTTTTGCCTCAATTCTCAGGACTAATTATATTGAGCGAGTAGATTCTACTTAACAGATTGCTATTTTAAGTCCTTTATTAATGATACCGTATTTTTCAATTAAATCTATGATCGTTAAACCTGTAAATGGCAATATTCTATAATTTCTTTTTAAGGGGATTCCTAAAAAAGAAGGGCAAAAATGAAAAAGAAAATAAAAAAGAACCTAAAGTTAAAAAGTAAAAAATTTTATCTATAATTGAAAAATGTATACCTAAAAAAATAAGTTCAATAAATATTGAAGTTTATAGATCGAAACCCAAAATAATCTGTTGGCCTTCACTTGTTTTTGTTGCTGAGTAAATGTTAAAATGGTTTAGGATGAAAAGAGTACCTCAACAACTTATTCAATCCTTGTTTTTGCGTACCTTTACTGTGATAGCCCTTTAATAAATATTATTCGTGAGCGACTACACCGCCGTCATCGGCCTTGAAGTACATGCCCAGCTCCTGACGGCGTCTAAAATCTTTTCCTCAGATTCCGCAGCGTATGGAGGCGATCCCAATACCCATGTTTCCGTGGTTTCATTGGGGCATCCCGGTACTTTACCCGTATTAAATCAAACTTGCGTGGAACACGCCATCCGTATGGGTTTGGCAGTAGGATCGGAAATTCGGGAGGTAAATTATTTCGCCCGAAAAAATTACTTCTATGCCGATCTACCCAAAGGATATCAAATATCTCAAGATAACACCCCCATTTGCAATAATGGCTTAGTCCAAATTCGTAAAGCAGATGGCACCCTCAAAAATATTCGGATTCACCGCATTCACCTAGAAGAAGATTCGGGAAAAAGTATTCACGACCAAGATCCTTTCCACACCTTAATAGACTTAAATCGCGCAGGCGTCGGATTAATTGAAATTGTTTCTGAAGCAGATATTGCTGATGCTGAGGAAGCCATGGCTTATCTAACGGAAATCCGAAAACTGGTTAGATACCTAGAAATTTGTGATGGCAATATGGAAGAAGGTTCCTTGCGTTGTGATGCCAATATTTCCATTATGCCCAAAGGTTCAACTGTTTGGGGAACCAAAGTGGAAGTGAAAAACATGAATTCTATTTCCAATGTAGGGCGGGCAATTAATTATGAAATTAAACGTCAGGCCGCAGCATTAGAAGCAGGAGAAAAAATTACGCAACAAACCCGTTCTTGGGATGCAGCCAAAGGAATTACCGTTTCCATGCGAGATAAAGAATCTGCACATGATTATCGGTATTTCCCTGAACCTGATCTTCCTCCTTTAATTGTGAGTGAAAGTTGGAAAGCAGAAATTCAACAATCGCTTCCGGAATTACCTGAAGCCCTTTATCAAAAATATACGCAGACCTTAGGATTATCGGCACAAGATGCAATTATCCTTACGGATCAAAAACATTTTGCGCTTTATTTTAATCGCTTGATAAATTTAGGCGTGAATCCTAAAAGTGCAGCTAATTGGATGTTGGGCTCGGTAAGATCTTGGCTGAATACACAGGCAAGTGTTATTTCCGATTTTCCATTAAGTCCGGAAACTTTATTTCAATTAATTCAATTGGTAGAAAATAATAAAATCAGTTTAACCTTGGCAAAAGAAAAACTGTTTCCATTATTAACTGAAAATCCGGAAAGAGATCCCTTAGAATTAGCGACGGATAACCAATGGTTATTGCAGGCGGCAAATGATAATTTAGAAGCAGAACTTTTATCTTTGATTCAACAATTTCCAGATAAAGTAACTGCTTATCAACAGGGTAAAACCGGATTATTAGGTTTCTTTGTGGGGCAAGCAATGCAAAAAACCGGAGGGAATCTAGATCCCAAAACTTTAAATCAAATCATCACTGAACTATTGTCGAAAATATGATCACCTTCTTATCCCCTCGATTAATTTGGCTTCCAGCAATATTGTTGGTATTTCTTGCTTGTGGCTCTGGACAAGGAGCAGGAAAAGGAAATATTCAAATTAAAGGCTCAATCAATAATTTTAAAAAAGATAGCCTATTTGTATATCGAATTGTTGGAAATGATATGCAATTATTGTCTTCAGCACCCGTAAGCAAAGGTGAATTCGTTTTTATGTTGGATGTTCCTCAGGAAGGATTATATTTTCTTGGACAAAATGCATCTGAAGGAACTTTAATTGTTTTAGGAAAAGAAAAAGAAATTGAAATCTCCGGAGAGGGAACAAATTTTCAAGCTTTAACAATTTCTTCTCCTGAAAATTTGACCTGGCAAAAATTTAGTAAAGAAGTTTATAGTCGTTCCGGACAAATTCAATCTAAAATGCAAGAATTGCAAATGGCGCAACAAATGTCTCCCCAACGCGTACAAGAATTAAGTGCAGTAGTAGGGAAATTAACCCAAGAGCAATTATCCTTTTTAGATTCTGTAATCGCTAAAGGCGGATTTACCGGTCGAGTGGCTCGGTTTTTTAAATTTCGCCCATTTGATGCTGAGCTTCAAGCGAAATATGGATCTGAAGTAAATTATTATAAAGAAGTTTACTTTTCTGAATATGATTTGCAAGATCCATCCTTAGCCTATATTCCTTATTTCTCTGGTAATGCAACGCAATTTTTTGAGGCTTTATCTGCCAATGGAATTAAAGGTGCTGATTTAATTAGTAAATATGAAGAATTGAAAAAAAGAATGGGTAATCAATATCCAGAAAATCTACGGGTATTTAGATTGGCCGCTTTAGCAGGATTAAGTGGAAGTAATTCTGGAAGTGTATCGAATCCAGAAGCATTTAAACATGTTTGGGCAGATGCTTCTAAATCCCATCCCAAAGATCCTGAAATTCAAAAATGGGCAAGTCGGGTGAGTCAGATGGAAGCACAAGCAAAAGCGCAAGCATCTTTAAATGAAGGTGGAACTGCTCCCGATTTTACTTTGCCGGATGTAAATGGTAAACAAGTTAAATTATCTGATTTTAGAGGAAAAATATTGTTGGTGGATTTTTGGGCATCGTGGTGTGGACCCTGCAGAATGGAAAATCCTAATGTGGTAAAAGTATATAATCAATTTAAATCCAAAGGGTTTGAAATTTTAGGCGTAAGTTTAGATCGGGATAAAGCAGCTTGGGTAAGAGCCATTGATCAGGATAAATTAACCTGGACACATGTATCGGATTTGAAGTATTGGCAATGTGAAGCAGCGAAGCTGTATCAAGTTACCGGAATTCCTTTTACCTTGCTGTTGGATCGTGAAGGAAAGATTGTAGCTAAGAATTTGCGAGGTCCAGCCCTCGAAGCTAAAGTAAAAGAATTATTGAATTAAACTTCTCTTAATAATTTTGCATCATTCTGCTAATAGGTTTCAGAGATTTTTGCAATGGTAACTACCCGATTTATGCAAAAACAAAAAATCCTCATCGTAGATGATGAGAAAGATATTCTGGAACTCCTGGAATATAACCTGGAAAAGGAAGGATACACCGTTTTAAAAGCCTCTGACGGAGAAGCAGCAATTGCCTTGTTAAAATCTAATCCGGTAGATATGGTATTGTTAGATATCATGATGCCGAAATTAGATGGAATTGAAACCTGCCGACGTATGCGGGATACCCCTGAAGGTAAAAAAACGTATATCGTTTTTCTTACCGCCAGAGAAGAAGAATATTCTGAGCTCGCAGGGTTTGAAGCGGGTGCCGATGATTATATTCCCAAACCGATTAAACCCAGAATTCTGTTAAGTAGAATTAGGGCTATGTTCAGAAGAGGAATTGAACATGAAAATCAACCGGAACATCATTTAAAAGTTTTAGACTTGGAAATTATCCGGGATGAATACTTAGTGTATAAAAACGGGCATCCCATTTCTCTTCCTAAAAAAGAATTCGAATTATTATATTTTTTGGCTGCTCGTCCCGGTAAAGTTTTTCCGAGAGAAATATTATTGGAAAATATTTGGGGACCAGATGTTTTGGTGGTGGATAGAACCATTGACGTACATATTCGGAAACTCCGAGAAAAATTAGGGGATGATTATATTCAAACAATTCGTGGGGTAGGGTACAAGTTTGCCCTGAATTAATTTTTATTTATGTCCTTTATTGCAGGGGGGAAAACTGTAGGCTGGGTCTCCGGTTTTTGCACAACATTTTTGGTATTTATTGCTTTACTCCTCGCAGGGGTTAATTGGCAATTCGCAATTGGGTATGCACTTCCAGCCGGATTAATTTCTGGTCTTATTACCGGAATATGGATGGATAAAAAAACCCTTCAACCGCTACGGGAGTTTAGAAATCGAATTCAGGAACGAAAAGGAAATCCTGCAGATTTAACGGATGATATACTCGCAGATTTAGAGAATAGCCTGATCTACCTTCGTTCTGAATATGAAAATGAAATTGAAAATCTAAAACAAATTGAAACCTTCCGCCGTGAATTTTTAGGGAATGTATCTCATGAATTAAAAACGCCCATCTTCGCTATTCAAGGATTTATTGATACTCTATTAGAAGGTGCTCTGGAAGATGAAAGAGTAAATCGAAGCTTCCTTGAAAAAGCTTTGAAACATGCCGACCGTCTCGATAATCTAGTAAAGGATTTATTAATTATATCTCAACTCGAAACCGGACAATTACAAATGCACATGGAAGGATTTCGATTGCATGACTTAATCCTCGAAGTATTTGAATCCTTAGAAAATAAACTTACCCGAAAAGGGCGATCCATTAAACTGCAATTAATTTCCAATGGTAATGAATTACTTCAGGTACATGCTGACCGGGAAAGAATTCGGCAAGTGTTAATTAATCTGGTAGATAATGCAATTAAATATGGAGACCCCCAGGGAATTGTTTCCGTAGAATTTCAAAAACATAATGGGAAACGAGTAATTATTAGAGTTAAAAATCAAGGTCAACCTATTGCCCCTGAACATTTACCTAGATTATTTGAAAGATTTTATCGGGTAGATAAAAGTCGTTCTCGTGAAGGAGGGGGAACCGGCCTGGGATTGTCTATTGTTAAACATTTAATAGAAGCCCACAGAGAAAAAATATTGGTGGAAAGCGAACCCGAAAAAGGTTCTACTTTTACTTTCACCTTAAAACGATTCGATTGACAGTAAACGATAATGTACTTAAACTTGCAGATCTTCAAATTCCTTTGAAGATTCGTAAAGGACGTGCAAGAAGAATCTCCCTACGATTCTTGGAGGAATTTTTATTGGTAGAAACTACGAATGGACAATTAAGTCCCCAAGATCACCTGTTTATTCAGCAAAATGAGAAATGGATAAAAGGGAATTATTTCCGTCACCTTTCGGGATGGCAGGAAAAAAATCGATTTCTACAATTTGCCGATGCTTACACCGAAATATTTGGGATACCTACTCCCGTTACGATTATTCCGGGTGCCTCTTATCATTATCATTACCGTAATACTGAATTACAAATTACAGCCCCATCCGCAGCATTATCCAAGAAAAAAGAAATGATTGGTGCGGTAACCCGAAAAATTAGCGAAACCTATTTAACAAAACGGGTGAATTATTGGAGTGAAATCACACAATTAAAATTTAATCAACTTCGAATTAAAAATCATCAAAGTAAATGGGGATCCTGTTCTTCTTTGCAAAATATAAATTTGAATTGGCATTTAATTTTATTAACCAAAGAACAAATTGATTATGTAATTATTCATGAATTAATGCATTTAAAAGAAATGAATCATTCTCCCCGTTTTTGGGCGTGGGTAGAAAAATATTGCCCCGATTATCGGCGTATACGTAAATCCATTCGGGATCGGCAATGGATCATAGGGATTTATTCATGAAAAAAAGTACTCGAGTATATTCTATTGAGGAAATTATCTTATTCGAAAATGAGGAGATAATTGCCATTAATAAACCTTCTGGTATTTCCAGCCTTGCTGAACGCGATGCAACCCGACTGTCAATTCACGAAATGGCAGTTCGATATGTACCCACCGCCATTTTATGTCATCGCTTGGATAAATTTACCTCCGGAGTGATGTTAATTGCCAAACATGAAGCTGCGTATCGAAACATTACCCTGAAATTTCAAAAACGTGAAGTAAAAAAATATTATTTAACCTTAATTGAAGGACAACATTCCTTAAAAGATCAGTTAATGGATTATGGGATTTATTCCCAAAATGGTAAAGTCCGTTTGGATAATGCCAATGGAAAACGAGCCATCACGATTTTTAATACTCGCGAGATATTTCGGCATTATACTTTATTGGAAGCAAGCCCAATTACAGGAAGGATGCACCAAATTCGCCTACATTTATTAGCAGCCGGTATGCCTGTTGTGGGCGATAAATTATATAATGGTAAAGATGTATTTCTATCCTTTTTTAAGAGAAATTATAAATTCGATTCCATGCATGATGAACGTCCCTTAAATGATGGATTTTTATTACATGCAGCCAAAATTGAATTAGCCTTGCCAGGTTCAGAAACACCAGCCATTCTGGAAGCTCCTTTAAGTCCAGGGTTTAATGTGGTTGTGAAAGTCCTGCGGAAATGGGATAGTGGATAAGTAAAAATTATATTTACTATAATTATTTATGGTTTTCTATTTCATTTAATGGAATCGAAGTAGTATCTAGATTTTTTTCAAAAACCACATATCCTTCTTTACTATTTTCTTTCATTCCATTTTCTTGCAAGAAATCTGAAAAATTATTTAGATCTTCTGCATTTTTCCAATTATTATCCGAAAGATTTAAAGGCCAGTCGGATACTCTTGCTGATCCTGGAAAATAAATAATAATGGGATGAATAGCGTTGGTTTCTTGTAATTTAGTTTTTAATGATTTTCTAAAATTCGGTTCGGATAAATCCTGAATAAAATTTGTTTTAAGGAAGGGATCTACCTGTAATACATATCGAAATAAATTTGCACTTTCTCCTAATAATAATACTGATTTTCCTTGTATTTCTTGTTTTAAAACGGGAATCCATTTATTCAAATAAGTTACCCGATCTTGGGTAGTCATTACACCGGTTAAAGGATATTCATCCAGTTTATAAATTCTTTTCCAAGGTTTACGGGTATCTCCATAACTCCAAATGATATTCAACACGAATGCTACTCCAATCAATCCTAAAAGGCCTTGTTCCCAGATTTGAGTTGTACCTTGGGTAATTCCAGTGGGGATAGTTTTCTTTCGATATTGGGTTAATAAAAATGGAATGGACAAAAGCGTCATTCCCCCAATTTTTAATAATCCTGTATTAGATCCTAACGCAGGTAATAATATAACGATCATAACCATTCCTATTAAATAATATTCCTTTTTAGAGATGGTAAATAATACTTCTCCAATCAATAGCGCTAAAGCAAATCCTGAAAGGAAAAAGGAATAACTTTTTAAAAAATCTGCTTCCTTTAAAAATAATATAAACCCTGACAGGAAAAACAAAAATATTCCAGTAAGTAGAAATGATTTAAGGGGTAATTTTAATTTTAGGATGGCAAGAATTCCGCCCATTCCCAAACAAGTCATTAGATATAAGAATATATCCCCGGCGTTTTGAATATAATATCCAAAGATTTCTTTTAAGGAATGAGAGCCATTTTGAGTGGTTTTATTAATTTCTGCGAAAATATTTGTATAAGCTGAATATACTCGAAATAGGGCAAAAAATATTCCTAAAGAAACTAGAACACCAACTATTAAATATGAATAAGAAAGAATAATTGCTTTGAGGGGTAATCCTTTTTTTAGATATTCATACAAGGGCAAGGATAAGGCTAAAATTCCTACCACAATATTGGGCAAACGAATGAAGGTACAAAGGATAATACCTATTCCTAGTAATATATAATCTGACCCTCTTTTGTATTTATACGTACGAATAAATTGATAGATAAATCCAACTAAAATAATATCCGAAAAGGCATCATACCCAGGAATAAATCCTTGAAAGGATAATGCGATGATTGCGCCGGATAGAAATAAATATTTAAAATCTTTATTATTTTCAAATAAAACTATTCCTGAACGATAGGCAAGAAATAATTTTCCATAAAACAATAAGGCTGCTAATATTTTATAACTTAAATAACTATCTGAAATAAATTGTCCCCATAGATTGCCTAAAATGATAGTTAGGGGTATTAATAAGTTGTCTTCAGGTTTTCCTTCTTTCAATAACAAAATATTAAAGGGAAAATCGTAAAAATCCAATCCACTAAGAATTTTCCAAACAGTGAGTAGGAGTATCCCAATGATGAGTAGGATTACAATCGGTAAGGAAGGGGTTTTGTCAGCTGAAGGATAGTGCATAAATTAGATTTACGAGTTTAAAAGTAGAGGCAATGCGGAAATAAAGCAACCCAAGGCTGAATAGAATACCTTAATACAATCCAGAATTATGGTTTAATTGTTAATTTTATATGAAAATTAAGCATTCTGAGCCATTTTGTGGGTTTGGATCAATCGCCTGAAGATGATCAATGTTACCAAAGCATACCTTCCTCCTTTGGAGGAATATAATTTTTACTTGCAGAAAATTTGGGAAAGTTCCTGGCTGACCAACGAAGGGCCACTTGCCAAGGAACTCGAAGCTCAATTGAAGGTTTACTTAGACGTTCCCTATTTTTTGTTTACCTCTAATGGAACGATCGCTTTGCAAATTCCTCTGAAGGCGATGGAACTTACTGGAGAAATTATCACCACCCCATTTTCGTATGTGGCTACTACCACTGCGATTTTATGGGAGAGCGCCACCCCCGTTTTTGCAGATATTGAAGAAAATACTTTTTGTATTGACCCCGCTAAAATTGAGGCATTAATTACCCCAAAAACCTGCGCTATTTTAGCAACCCATGTGTATGGATATCCTTGTCAAGTAGAAGCCATTCAAAAAATTGCACAACAGTATAATTTAAAAGTTATTTATGATGGAGCCCATGCGTTTGGGGTGAAATATAAAAATAAATCTATTTATCATTATGGGGATGTATCCACTTTAAGCTTTCACGCAACCAAATTGTTTCATACCGTAGAAGGCGGTGGAATGATTTGTCATGATAAAAGTTTGAATGATAAATTACAATTATATAAAACCTTTGGGCATTATATGGACGATTATTTTACCATCGGGATTAATGGTAAAAATTCGGAATTCCATGCAGCGATGGGCTTGTGTAATTTACCTCGAGTACCTGAATTTATATTACAGCGTAAATTACTTTCTGAATTATATCAAAAGAACCTTGCTGGATTTAAATTGCAATTCCCAAAATTATCGGAGGATGTAGAATATAATTATGCATATTTCCCCATTATATTGGAAACCGAAGATTGTTTATTAAGGTTAAAAAACAAATTAGCAGAAAACGAAATTAATACGCGTAGATATTTTTATCCCTCCCTAAATAAATTACCTTATTTAAAAGGAGAACCTTGTCCTGTATCGGAATCTATATCTTCACGGGTATTATGTCTTCCCTTATATCAGGAATTACTTCCAGAAGAAGTAAATAAAATATCTGAAATTATCACACATTTTCTAAGTACCTACCGATAATTCTAATGCGAAATCCTAAGCCCATGCTTATTTGGGGAAACGGTGGATTAGGCCGGGAGGTAAATGTATTATGCGAGACGTTGGGAATTCCAGTGGCAGGATATCTAGACTTACGACCCGAAATGAAAGGGGAAATGTCGGATGGTGTAAAGGTGTTAGGAGATATTCTTGACCCAGATATTAATGTAGAAAATTATCAGGTAACTTTTGCTGTAGGCGATTCAGCATTACGCAAACGGATGTATGAAAAAACCCTGGCAACTGGGATGGATATCGCTGAAGCCCTAATTCATCCTAGTGTAATATATAGTGCTCGTTCACTTCAAATCGGACCAGGATCTGTAATATGTCCGGGATGTGCTATTATGGTGAATGTGTCAATTGGAACAGCAGTGGTGATTAATCAACTTTGTTCTATTGGGCATGATTTAATTTTAAATGACTTTGTAACCCTTTCTCCCTCAGTTTCAGTAAGTGGAAATGTATCTATCGGAGAAGGATCATATTTAGGGGTAGGATGCTCCATTCGGGAAGGAATTCAAATCGGAAATTGGGCAGTTATTGGCGGCGGAGCTTTTGTTAAAGATAATGTGCCCGATAAGGTATTAATGGCGGGTGTTCCTGCAATAATAAAAAAGTTTATAGAATGATATTTAAATTTATGGAATTATATTTATTGAATATAAGCCCCACAAATGTTTTAACTTATCATTATTTTGCTACATAAGGTTTCTTATTCAGTAATCATCAGGTTCTTAAGTTTGGCAGTAAACATGCTGACTTTTATTCTTACGGCTCAGTATTTCGGTCCTGAAGGAAGAGGTTATATAGCGGCCGTAAATACGGTAGTTGCTACGTTTGCAACCCTTGCTGGATTTAGTATTGGTAGGGTATTGGTTTTCGAAATTCAAAAATCCCAATTATCGGCAAGTTCTTTTTATCGAAAGAATATATTTACCCTACTCTGTATTTGTGCAATTCTTTCGATACTCGTTTGGATTAGTGCATTTATATTATATTGGGGATATCCGCAATTATTTGGAGAAACCCCGGCTATTTATTATTTACTCTTTTTTATTACTGCGCCCACCTTGATATGGCAAGGATATAGTAGTTTTATTTTTGCTTCTTTAGATAAACTGGAAAAGCAGAATAGAATATTATTATTCGGATTAATACTTTATGTTATCGTTGCCTATGCAGCAGTATTATTTTTCAAAGTTCCTTTTTTTGTATTTCTACTATTAATGGTGGTGTATAATTTATCAGTAGGAATTACCGAGATAGTTTCAGTTTTGAAATTAACCGGGATGTTTAGGGTTTTTCAACTGAATACCTTTAAGTGTTTATGGGAAAGCGGACTTAAGCTCCATACCGATACCGTTGGAGGATTATTAATTACTTCCTCTAATATGCTAATTATTACTTCCAGTATGCCAATTGCAGAAGTAGGAATATTTCAATTTGCTTCCCAACTCATTAATATGATGGTGATTTTACCTACGATGGTGAGTTTACAGTTTAATGCGGACATTACTTCCTTAGGTGCTAATAAATCTTTTGAAAAACATAGAATTTATATTTGGGGGGTAACTGGGGTTATGATTGCTGGATGTGCTTTGGCCTGGCTCTTAGCTCCCTTGATTATTACCCTTTTAGGGGGGGGTGAATTTGAATCTGCTATACCGGTTTTTAGGATTTTATTAATCAGTGTGATTGGAAATTCATTTTCTATTTTAATTTCCTCTCAATATAGCGGAAGGGGATATTTTAAATTGGTATCCATGCTTACCATTATTCTAGGATTAATTGGCCTTGGAGCTTCTTATCTCGGAATCTTAAATTATGGGTTATGGGGTGCTGCCTATGCCACCAATGCAGTATATACCATTAGTATGTTAATTAATATCGGATTTTACATATTTTTAGCAAAAAAGGTAAAAGAATCCTATAAATAAAGGTTAGTAGTTATTTTATATTAATATTTTTTAAATAGAATTAGTGCTATTTACAGTTGGTTTATTTTAAAAATAATAATTTAGATATTTGATAAATATTTTTTGTTAATCAATTTCAATGCTTAATTTTAGGTAGGCATTTTTTTAAGTTGATATGATATCACCTTCAATACCAGTTAATGAAAGGGAGCGATTAGAAAACCTAAGAGCTTATTCTATCTTAGATACCCTACCGGAGGCGGAGTATGATGAAATTACCTTTTTGGCTTCTAAAATATGTGGAACCCCAATTTCCCTAGTTACTTTGATCGATGAAACCCGGCAGTGGTTCAAATCAAAATATGGATTGGAAATTAATGAAACCCCGAGAGAATATGCGTTTTGTGCTCATGCAATTCAAGATCAAGATAATATTTTAATTGTACCCGATTCCCGAGAGGATATTAGATTTCAAGATAATCCCTTAGTTACGGATCATCCTAATGTGGTTTTTTATGCCGGAGTACCCTTGGTAACTCCCCAAGGATTTCCTTTAGGTACCTTATGTGTGATTGATAATGTTCCCCGGAGACTCGAAGAATCCCAAATAGAAGCTTTACAGGCTTTAGCAAATCAATTAATTAAATTATTAGAGTTGAGAATTGCATTTATACAATTAGGGGAATCAGAACAGAGATTAAAAGAATTGAATGCAACCAAGGATCGATTATTTTCGATTATAGGTCATGATTTACGGGGTCCTATTGGAGGATTTAAGTCCTTAATTCAATTGTTAATTTCAGGATATGATTTATCCAATTCTAAGCAGTTGTTAGAAATACTTAAAGTAATTCATAAAACAGCTAATTCTACTTATGATCTATTAGAAAATCTATTGGAATGGGCGAAATCACAACAAAATGAAATTGTGTTTAACCCCGAAAAAATTGAATTAAAGGATTTGGTATTTAATATCATGAATTTATTCTCTGAAGTGATATTAAATAAAGAGATTAATATAGTGAATGAAATTCCGGAAGATCAATTCTTGGTTGCTGATAAAAATATGTTGAGTACTGTTTTACGTAATTTAATTTCAAATGCGATTAAATTTACTCCGAATGGAAAATCAATTAAAATATTGGTCGCTAATATGGGCGAAAATATTAAAATATCCGTTCAGGATGAAGGGACTGGAATTCGGGAGGAAGATTTACCGAAATTATTTAATAGTCTTTCACCCCTTAGTACTTATGGTACCCAAGGAGAAAAAGGAAGTGGGTTAGGGTTATTGTTATGTAAGGATTTTATCGAGCGCCATAATGGAATAATCGAAGTAAATAGTATATGGGGTAAGGGTAGTACGTTTTCCTTTACTTTGCCACAGGCAACTAAATAAACGATACAATATTATTTTAATAAATATATTTATTAGTTGAGTCAACAGTAATTTTCCTTTAATATTAATTTAAAATAATTTCTCTATTTTTTCAGGTAGATATTTATCCTAACTTGCATTTTTAGCATTTTATAATATTTATGAAATTAGAAGAACAACTCCTCGTACGAAGTGGCAATAAATGTGAATTATGTTTGTCAGATCCGCCATTGGTAATATATGAAGTATCCCCCCGGCCTACCTATACTGAGGATAGTACGATACTTATTTGTGAAAAATGTGAGGTACAGATACAAAGAAGGGAAGAATTAGAGCCCCGATGGAATTGCTTAACTACAACCATGTGGAGTGAAATACCGGGGATAAAAGTAGTAACCTGGCGTTTATTGAACCGTCTGAAACACGAATCTTGGGCGGCAGATAATTTAGACTTGATGTACCTAGAAGATGATCTTTTAGATTGGGCTAAAGCCGGTGGCGACCTCGAAGAACATGTTGCGATGGAACAACATTTAGATTCAAATGGTAGTGTTTTACAAAATGGTGATACGATTTTATTGACCCGCACCTTGGAGGTTAAAGGGGCTCCTTTAAATGCCAAGATGGGAACTGTGGTAAAGAATATTCGACTTGTAGAAGGAAATACGAAACAAATCGAAGGGAAAATTGAGGGGCAGATGATTGTTATTCTTACCCAATATGTGCGGAAGCAGGGGAGTTAATTTAGCTTTTGGGATACTATCAGGGTAAATCATTATCAATCCATAAACTACACTTTGCAGTGCGGAGTTGAATAAAATCAGAAAAGCTAGGGATAGACTTAAATAATAGTATTTATAGCATTTTGTGAGATAATTATAAATATTATCGCACCTTTAGAAGTTATATTGCTAATAGAAATAGAGTAGCATGAATTAATTATTTGATTGCCTTAAATGGTAATTATCAAATAAATTTTTTTACTTAAATAGGATTAATATAAAATAAAAAAAGTGTAGAAAAATATTTTCTACACTTTTTTTGTGGAGGTGGCGGGAGTTGAACCCGCGTCCGGTGAAGGAAGCAATGGGGTTTTCTACATGCTTATTCTGTTATAGAATCTTGCCTTCAGTACATACAACAGACGAACTAATACTGAAAGCCAGCCTTTAGTGTTTAAGTTACTTTAAAGACGTCAGCAACCGATCCTGTCCGGATACGATGCCTCACAGGGTAAGTGACAGGCAAGCCACCCGAGAGACAGCCAGCAAGGCCTAATCGTCCTGATTAGGCGGCTAGCGCGTAAGTGTTTTCGCCAGTTAGACGAACGAAGGTTTTCTTTTAAGTGCACGGCCCACAACGCACTGCATGCTTACCTCATCCTGTCGCAACCCGTCTAATCCATTCACCCCCATTGACATAAAACCCAACTTAATTCAGTTGGATTTAGGACTGGTATTTATCTACCCTTCCAAAGAACTAATAGCCCTTCATAACGAAGGGCTATCTTACAAAGTTACAATAAATTAATGGGTGTGAATTTATTTACTCACCGGTCCATTTCCTTGACGGAAAGGATCTACAACCACCTCACATTTAAAAGTGAGAATAGCTGTTGGGGTTACAGGATCATTCGAAGTAACAGTTACGCTTTTTACTTGCGCTCCATTTCTGCCATTCGAATCGAAGGTGATATTTATTTGAGAAGACTCTCCTGGTTTAATTTCGGTGTCTTCAGGTGCAGAGGCGGTACACCCACAAGAGGGTTTTGCACTTAAAATAAGAAGATTGGATTTCCCGGTATTGGTAAATTTAAAGGAGTGATTAAGTTTATCACCTTGAACTACCTTTCCAGCTTCAAAATCTGCTTGTTCGAATTTTATCTTAGGCGCAGACTCTAATTCTTCTGGGGTATAAACCCTCTGCCAACTGCCGATTAAAGGTAGCTTTTGTGCAGTTTCTGCAGGGTCATTACTCACTAATCGTAAGGTGTCACTAAAAAAACCATCAGCACTTTTTTTAATTAAAGTACCATCTACAATGATTTGGAAAGAATCAATTTTGCCAGGCGCAATCACTTTGCTGCCAGTAAAATCAACCTTTAAAATATTTGTGTTATCAGGAGAAAAGCTAATAGATACTGGTTTTTTCCAAGTGTTTTGAAGGCGTATCCATGCTGACTTTTGTTCATTAGATTTAAGTACAGAGATATTTAGAGTAGGCATTTCAAACACCAAATATCCTTGACGATAATAATAGGTAGGATTTAAATAAGCACTTGATGGATTTTGAGGAATTACTTCGCCTTTCAGAAACACCATTTCAGTTCCAATTCCGGTATTGGTTTGAATCAGAACAGATTTTGTAAAAGGTCCCGCTTTATCTTTTTTCGGTCTGAATTCAACTATAATTTCTCCTGTGTCTCCAGGTGCAATAGGTGCTTCTGACCACATAGGAAGGGTACAGGCGCAAGAACCTTTTACAGTTTTTAAGGATACCGGTTGATTGTTGACATTAACAAACTTATAAGTGAATCTTGATTTGCTTCCCCCTTTCACTTGTCCAAAGTCGTGTGTATCCTGAAGGAATCGAATACCTGAACCCGGTTGGGCAAAGAGGCTACCTGAAAGGTAAACAACAGAAATCAGAACTAATAAAAGTTTCATATCAAGGAACTACGATAAACTTAAAAAGACTTAAAGGCTAAAGTTTTCTTTTGCAAGAATAGCTGCAAAAGTGGCGTTAGTGTTATAAGTTGATCCAGTTCTGAAACTAGGATAAGTAGGAGTTAAGATTGAGCCATGTGGACCATGATTATGACCATCATGATTATGAGGCGCTGGTGTTGGAGTTGTTCCAGGTTGTGCAGTTGCAGTGTCTTTAGGAGCTACATTACCACGGATGTATAAAAATACTGGAGATTGTGCAGTATCATAAGTTACGGTAATTGACTTATTAATTTGACCTAAACGACCGGGGGTACTGTAAGAAACTTGAATTTCACCTTCAGTTCCGGGTTTTACGGCTTCGGTAGTCCATTTTGGAGTAGTACATCCGCAAGATGCTTTTACATTCTGAAGTACGATATCTTTTGAACCTGTGTTTTTAAATTTGAAGGTATAGATTGCAGGATCTCCTTCGGTTAAATTTCCGAAATCGTGGGTAGTTTTATCAAATTGTAAAGGACCTCCTTCAGGAGTTTGCGCCCATAAACAAGTTACTGAAGAGAATATGAGCAAACAGGAAAGTAGCATTAATTTTTTCATATGGAAACTTTAGTGATGTTAGGTTTAGTCAAAAGTACGAAGAAGACTGTAAATAAAGTATAATTCTGGTGTAAAAATATGAGGAAATACACCCGATTATTTCGGATATTCCACTCGATGATGATAAATGGAGATTAACATGCGAGTTAGGATTTCTTTCATTTTGCGAACATCACTGAAGGAAATGCCACAATTTTCGAATTGTTGTTCTTGAATTTTATATTGAATGATATGTTCTACCAATACCTTTAATTCTTCTTCGGTAGGATTTGCTAGGGCACGTGAGGCAGCCTCAACAGAATCGGCTACCATTACGACAGCAGTTTCACGAGTTGGAGGTAAGGGTCCTTTATATCGGAAACTAAAATCATTGGTATCTGGGAGTTGCCTATATTTTTGCAAATGGGTTCTGTAAAAATACTCAACTCTGGAAGTGCCATGATGAGTTCGAATAAAGTCAACAATTTCGGAGGGTAGATTATATTCACGGGCTAATCTTAATCCTTCCTGAACATGCCCAATAATAATTACAGCACTTTGTTCGGGCGTTAATTCGTGGTGAGGATTAATTCCTGGCATTTGGTTTTCAATAAAAAAGTTAGGGTTTTTCATTTTGCCAATATCATGAAAGAGTGCGCCAACTCTTGCTTTCAAGCCATTCCCTCCAATTTGATCGGTAACCGCCTCAGCCAAACTTGCTACTTGCAAACTATGTTGAAAGGTGCCAGGTGCTCTGGAGGATAACTCCTTTAATACAGGATGTTGTGTATCTAATAATTCAATAAAGGTTAAATCCGAAGTAATCCCAAATATTCTTTCAAAAACAGATATTAAAGGATAAATAATAATATTCAATAAAGCATTAATTGCTAATAATATTAAATTAGCATAAGCAATAGATTCAAAGCTTCCTTTAATAAATAAATTATAGGCTAAAAAAGCAGTGGCAGAGGTTAAAAAGATCCATGAGGCAGTTTTTAATATGGCAGATCTATTTCTGAATTTTCGCAGACTATATACTGCGGTGGTTCCTGCTAATACTTGAATAAATACAAATTCGTAAGCATTTGGGGCAACCATTCCAATAATAAATGCAGCCAATACATTTACAAACATCGCCAATCTTCCGTCAAAGAAAACGGTAACTAATATAGGCGCCATACAAACCGGAGCGAGGTATAAATAATTTAAGGCATACCCAACCTGGTAATTAATTTGTATCATTAAAACCGATAATACCGTAACCATAAATACTACCAATAATAATAGGGCTAATTTTCGGTTACGATAAAAAATTCTGGATCTATGCGTTCTTAGGAATATAATTAACATAGATACCATTAATAATATGGCCAGACATTTTCCTAATCCTACTGAAAAATAATTAAATCCGTTACCTTCGCCTTGTTTAGTATGAACCAAAGATTGAATGGCTACTTGAATATCTTCAGAAACGATTTGTCCTCTGGAAACAATTACTTCTCCTTTTTTTATTTTTCCATAATTTCGAAGAACCCTATCTTTAGCGGCTTCTCGGTCTTCGCGAAATAAATCTTCATTAATAATAAAATTAACTTTTACTTCTTTGGTTAATATATTTTTAAGAATATTTCCCAATGCAATTTCTTGACTGCCCTGTTGAATTAATTCAGTTGCTTCTTCCATATCCAATAATTCCTCTTTACCTCTTAATTCTTCCTCCGAGGCAGAATTTCTTAAGGATAAGGAATTAGATGAAATATCTGATTTTAATTTAGATAATATTCCATTTTGATATAATCGATCTAGAATTTCTCTTGATTTAGGTAATAATTCATCAATATATTTACTATCCAAATCTTCTAAGGGAATTTCTTCTGTTAAAATTGGGGGAGTAAGTTTTGCTAATTTTTCAGCAGTTTTTTCCGATTTATCTTCTTGACCTTGTTTTAGTGCTTGGCGATATTGTTTTAATAGAATAGTAGATTCGTTTAAATACGTTTCGGTGTTTCTTTTTACTTTCGAAAGGACATTTGATTCTAATAAATATACCTCGGGAACTTCAACAATTCTTTCTTTAATTTCTTGTTGATAAATATCTTCTGGTTTTTCCTTAGAAAAATCAAAAGGTGCGATAAGGCTTTCATTTGTCCAAGGTCTGCCTACTTCATAGCTGAATTCCATTACCGCAGGTTGTGGTAAAATGAACGCAGTAATTCCTACAAAAGTGAGTACGAGTCCAACTCTGATGAGGGACTTTCGTCTTTCGCTAACAGCGATGAGATATAAGAAAAGGTTTCGGAGTTTATCCAAAACAGATACATTTAGTGGAATCAAAACTAACTAAAAAAGGGAGATTAATAGAACACAACCTGTGGAAGAAGATTCAACCTTTGGTGAGGCCGGGGAAAGTGGTAAATTTGAAGCATCAAATAATTTTTGGAACATTCCTCCTCTATGAAAAAAGAAGTATTCATTGTTGCCGTTGCGCGCACCCCAATTGGTTCATTTGGCGGTTCTTTGGCTGGTTTTACTGCCCCTCAATTAGGGTCTATCGCTATTAAAGCGGTAATGGAACGTTCTGGGGTACCTTTGGATCATGTAGATGAAGTATTGATGGGGAATGTGTTGGCTGCTAATTTAGGTCAAGCACCTGCTACTCAAGCCGCATTAGGTGCAGGCTTAAAAAATACCACGCCATGTACGCTCATTAATAAGGTATGTGCGTCTGGGATGAAGGCTGTAATGTTAGGGGCACAAGCAATTCAAAATGGAGATGCCCATATTATTGTAGCTGGAGGAATGGAGAGCATGTCAAACGTGCCGCATTACCTACCGATGCGCAATGGTCTGAAATTAGGTCATGGGCAACTCACCGATGGATTAATTAAAGACGGTCTTTGGGATGTGTACAACGATTTCCATATGGGCAATTGTGGAGAGATGTGCGCTGATAAATATGAATTGACCCGTGAAGATCAAGATGCATATGCAATTGAATCTTATAACAGAGCTCAAGCTTCCATTAAAGCCGGGTTGTTTGATCAGGAAATAGTTCCAGTCTCTATCCCTCAGAAAAAAGGAGATCCTATTGTTTTTAGTCAAGATGAAGATGCTTTCAAGGTGTTTTTTGATAAGATCCCGACCCTTTCTCCGGTTTTCAAAAAAGGAGGGACGGTTACTGCAGCCAATGCTTCTAATCTAAATGATGGGGCAGTTGCGCTAATGTTAGCAAGTCAGGAATCTGTTGATCGGTTTCAATTAAAACCCATAGCCAGAATATTATCTTGGGCGGATGCTGCCCGTGAGCCAGAATGGTTTTCAATTGCTCCGGCAGATGCATTACCTAAGGCATTGCACAAAGCGAAATTAGATACTGGCAATTTAGATGCAATTGAAATCAATGAAGCTTTTTCATCTGTAGCCTTGGCAAACAATAAAATTTTAAAATTAGATGCTAAAAAGGTAAATAGTTTGGGCGGAGCAGTTGCATTGGGGCATCCACTTGGGGCTTCCGGTGCACGTATTATTCTCACCTTACTTACTGCTTTGAAGAAAGAATCCGGAAAATTTGGTGCAGCTGCGATTTGCAATGGGGGTGGCGGTGCTAGTGCTGTTGTTGTAGAATTGCTCTGATTTTCATGACGGACTTCCGTCTTTCCAAATTTTCTTTTCTTTTCATCCTCATTGTTAATCTTGGGGTGATGTTTCATTTATCTGCACAGCCGTTTCCTTCGGCTATGGAGGTAATTCGGGAGGCAGAGTTAAGACTTGCTCCTATGGCCTATGAGGTTTTGAATGGAGATTCAACGGTACAAAAGTTTGCCTTAAATCAAACCTTCGGTAAGGGGTTGATGGAAGTTCTTTCTATGCCTGAAAGTTATACTTATCCATTTGATTCCCTTACAACCTTATCTAGGCTTACCGCTCCAGATGGGTCTTTCCGCTTGTTCTCTTGGTATATTGTAGATGAGGATCAAGACCATTTATATTATTGCTTGGTCCAGAGAAAGTATCGTCAAAAAAATGGAAAAGACACCATCATGGTTATTCCCTTACATAATTCTGAAACCTTTGAAAGGTATAGTGAAAATCGTCAATATGATAATCATCACTGGTACGGAGCTTTATATTATAAATTGATAGCCTTACCTGCCAAAGGAAAGCGGGAAGCCTTCGATGGTTCTGGGAAAATTGTAAAAGAAAAATGGACCAATTATTTATTGTTAGGATGGAATGGGGGTACGATTTATTCTTCTTATAAAATTGCTGATGTACTATTGTGGGATCCCCAAGATAGTTCCAGAGTGGTGTTAGGTGCTCCGGTTTTTTTCTTTGAAAAACTTCCTAAATATCGTGTGGTGTTCGAGTATTCTGATAATGCGTTTTTCCGATTGAATATGGACAAGGTTTCCTTACGTTTTCCGTATAAAGACCGGGAGATGTTGGTGTTTGATCATTTATCTCAACCCAATAAAGATAATCCCAAGAAAATGTTAACGTTTGGTCCGGATGGGTCTTATGACTGTTTGTCGTATATCAGCAGAAAAGGGGGGTTTTTTATTTTTCTTCGGAACATACGGGTAGTGGATTTAAAAATCGCAGAAAGAAGATCTAAAGATATTTTACGGGAATATGATAAACCCTATAAACGACAACAAAGAAGTGGAGTTTTGCCTCCGCCCCCAATTAAAAAACCTGAGTAAATCCTTTCTTTATTAATTTACAGTTTCAACACCCTACTGATATGATTTCTGCTTACGAAAAGATTGCCGTTATCGGCGCCGGAACAATGGGAAATGGCATTGCGCATGTGTTTGCCCAAGCTGGATACAATGTTCACCTAATTGATGTTTCTCCTGAGTCATTGACAAAAGCCTTGGCTACGATTGGAGGAAATATAGACCGTCAAATTAAAAAAGAGGTATTAACGCTTGCCGACAAAGACCGCATTTTAGGCGCCATTCACACTCATACAACATTAGCCGAAGGGGTTGAAGGATGTGCCTTAGTAATTGAAGCGGCTACCGAAAATGTTGAGCTTAAATTAAAAATCTTTAAAGAGTTAGATACCCTTTGTAGCAGAGATACCATTTTAGCCACCAATACTTCTTCCATTTCCATCTCTTTAATTGGAAGTGTAACCCAAAGAAGTTCACAAGTAATTGGGATGCATTTTATGAATCCTGTGCCGGTTATGAAATTGGTAGAAATTATTCGGGGATATAACACCTCTGATACGGTTCTTCAAGCGATTGTGGCCCTTACCCAAGACTTAGGAAAAACCCCAGAAATGAGTGAAGACTATCCAGGGTTTGTTGCGAATAGAATTTTAATGCCGATGATTAATGAAGCGATTTGGACCTTACATGAAGGGGTTGCTACGCGTGAGGCGATTGATAGTGTGATGCGGTTAGGTATGGCACATCCAATGGGGCCATTACAATTGGCTGATTTTATTGGATTAGATGTGTGCTTGGCGATTCTTCGGGTATTACACGATGGATTTGGTAATCCTAAATATGCTCCTTGTCCTTTACTGGTAAATATGGTTACTGCCGGACATTTAGGTAAGAAAAGTAATAAAGGCTTTTATTCCTATATGTAATATATAATAGTGAGGATATATATTATAAGTAGTATATAATATATCTTTATTATTAAATAATGAACTGGAGAGGTGAAGGCAAATGTCTATCCTCTCCAGTTTTTATTCATACCTAAGCGATTCAATAGGATCCAGTAAGGAAGCCTTACGAGCAGGATAAATACCAGAAATTAATCCTACAACAAAACAGATAGATATTCCCAGCAGCATCCAATCCCAAGGAATAACAAAAGGGCTATTTAATAAAATGCTCATTACATTTCCAATACTTAGGCCAAACACAATTCCAATTAATCCCCCTAATTGACAAATTACAATTGCTTCGGTGAGAAATTGTAAAAGAATTTGTTTGCGAGTAGCTCCTAAAGCTTTGCGAATGCCAATTTCACGGGTACGTTCTGTAACAGAAACCAGCATAATATTCATTAACCCGATTGAGGCACCCATTAAAGTAATCACGGCAATAGCTATTGCGGCTACCCTCAAGGCGATTAGGCTTTCTAACAAAGAGTTTACGAAGGTGTCGCTTTTGGAAATTGAAAAGTCATCTTTTTCTCCGGGTTTAAGTTTTCGAACTATCCGAAATTTTCCAATGGCCTCATCAATAAGTTTGGGCATGAAGGGTGCATTTTTAACAAATACGGAAATGCCATAAGAGTCTGTTTGACTTCCATACCCTTTACGGGCGGTAGTTACGGGTATAACAACAGTTTTATCTCCTCCTGATCCAAAGGATGCGCCCCGGGCTTCAAAAAGTCCGATAACTAAATACCTTACCCCATCAACGGTAATTGATTTTCCGATAGGAGAAGAAGTTGGGAACAATTTTAGTTTCACTTCATTTCCAATAACGGCAACGGAGGAAGCTTGTTGAACATCGGTTCGGGTAAGAAAACGTCCTTCTTGAATTTGATAATTTTCGGTCAGTAGAAACACTTCATCCACCCCTCTTAAGTCCAAATTGTTATTGGTTTTAAGATTTCGATATTGTGCAGTAGCAGTATAAGAAGCAGAAAGATTTACGGCTACAGGGGCATCCGGGGAAAAAAGTGTTTTAAAGTGATGGGCTTCCTGAAAGGATATTGGAGGCATAGGCCTAGGTCGGTTTCTACGGCTACCCCCTGAACTGATCCGTACGGAAGATTCGTAGTTCTGAATTTTAAAAGTGTTGCTACCCAGGGTGGTGAAACTACCCTCTAATGATCCGCGAATGCTATCAATAGCGGTTAATACGCCAACGATTGCCATGATTCCAAAGGCAATAATTAGCATCGTTAATATTGCCCGGATACGATTATTTCTTACCGCCTTTAAGGCTTCTCGAATATTTTCAGTCCAAATCATTACCGTAAAGTTACAGGGAATCCTGCCGAAAGGGGGAAGGAATTCCTTTGATTGCGGATTAGCATTAAAATACTTTCAAAAGATGTGGGTTCTTCACAAAAGAATAGGGGTTTTCCACAAGAAATGGCCTGTAAAAAGCGTACTTTTAGGGTTCAGTTTATAGTGATGAAGGTTGAACGAGTATTCAACTTTAAATAGAATTATTTATCAGACATGGCGGAGAGAGATCGGATTGTATTAAAAGGGATTGAAGAGGAAATGAAAACCGCATACATTGATTATTCAATGTCGGTGATTGTTTCGAGGGCATTGCCAGATGTAAGAGATGGGTTAAAACCTGTACATCGCAGGGTGTTATATGGCATGTCGCAGTTGGGATTGGCGAGTAATCGGCCCTATAAGAAATCTGCCAGAATCGTAGGAGAAGTATTAGGAAAGTATCACCCCCATGGAGATACAGCGGTATATGAATCATTGGTTCGTATGGCCCAAGAGTGGTCTTTACGATATCCTTTAGTAGATGGTCAAGGTAACTTTGGTTCCATTGATGGGGATAGTCCGGCGGCTATGCGTTATACCGAGGCAAGGCTACGGAAAGTTGCAGAAGAATTGCTCACCGATTTAGATAAAAATACGGTTGACTTTCGACCCAACTTTGATGATTCGGATAGTGAACCCTCTGTATTACCGGGAAGAATCCCGAATTTATTGGTGAATGGTGCTTCCGGGATTGCGGTAGGGATGGCTACGAATATGGCCCCCCATAATCTTACGGAAGTTTGTAATGGCATTATCGCCTATATTGAAAATCGTCAAATTACCATTGATGAATTAATTGAAAAACATATTACTGCACCAGATTTTCCTACCGGTGGAATAATATATGGTTATGAAGGGGTGAAAGAAGCTTTTCATACCGGAAGAGGAAGAGTTGTTATGCGTGCGGTGGCAGAAATCGAGGAACATAATGGACGGGAAAGAATCATTGTAACCGAAATACCTTATCAGGTTAATAAGGCACTCATGCTCGAGAAAATCGCTCAGTCGATGAACGAGAAAAAAATTGAGGGCATTAGCGATTTTAATGATGAATCGGATCGGGATGGGTTGCGGATCGTGTTTGAAATCAAGCGGGATGCAATGGCCAATGTGGTATTAAATCAGCTATACAAACATTCAGCTCTGCAAACCAGTTTCGGAATTAATAATGTTGCTTTAGTAAATGGGCGTCCGGTTACGCTAAATGTTAAAGATCTCATTCGTCATTATGTAGACCATCGCCACGAGGTGGTCATTCGCAGAACCCAATACGAATTAGAAGAGGCAGAAAAAAGAGCTCATATATTAGAAGGGCTGATCATCGCTTTAGATCATTTGGATGAAGTGATTACTTTAATCCGTACCTCTAGAACACCAGATCAAGCAAGGGAAGGGTTAATTGGTCAATTCGGATTAAGTGAAATTCAGGCCAAGGCAATTCTGGATATGCGTTTGCAACGCCTTACCGGTCTTGAAATGGATAAGATTCGGGAGGAATATCAAGAATTACTTAAAAAGATTGAAGGGTATCGGGAGATATTGAGTAATGAAGAGCTTAGAATGTCCATCATTAAAGGTGAATTGGTTGAGCTAAAGGAAAAATATGGAGATGCCCGAAGAACCAAAATAGAGTTTAGCGGGGAAGATTTTAGTATGGAAGATATGATTGCGGATGAAGAAGTCGTAATCACCATTAGTCATGCAGGATATATCAAAAGAACTCCATTATCTGAGTATAAAAGACAAAGTAGGGGAGGTATTGGTGCTAAAGGCGCGGGAACCAAAGAAGATGATTTTGTAGAACATTTGTTTACCGCTACCAATCATAATTATTTGATGTTCTTTACCGAAATGGGAAGATGTTTCTGGTTACGGGTTTATGAAATTCCGGAAGGAAATAAATCTACCAAAGGCAGAGCGATTCAAAACCTAATTCAAATTCCTAAAGAAGATAAGGTAAAAGCCTTTATAAATGTTACCAGTTTGTCAGATCCCGAAGTGTTGTCCAACCATTCAATTATTATGGTAACCCGTAAGGGTACGATTAAAAAGACAGCATTAGAAGCATATAGTCGTCCACGTCAAAATGGAATTCATGCGATCCATATTGTTGAGGGAGATGAATTGGTAGAAGCAAAACTTACCGATGGAAAATCAGAGATTTTAATTGGAATAAAATCAGGTCGAGCGATTCGTTTCCCTGAAACGAAAGTTCGGGATATGGGAAGAACGGCAACAGGAGTGCGGGCGGTGACATTGGAAGATGAAAATGATGCGGTAATTGGGATGATTATTATTCAAGATCCAGTAAACACCAATGTTTTGGTAGTATCTGAAACCGGATATGGAAAAAGGTCGGCAGTTGAAGATTACCGTATTACCAACCGAGGCGGTAAAGGGGTGAAAACCATTCAAATTACTCCTAAAACTGGGGCATTGATTGCAATTCGGGAAGTAAGTGATACGGATGATTTAATGATCATGACCCGCAAAGGAACCACGATACGAATGGCAATTTCTGAAATTCGAGAAGCTGGAAGAAATACGCAAGGGGTACGGTTAATTAAACTCAGAGAGGATGATTCTATCGCATCCATTACTCGCTTGGCGGAACGGGAAGAAGAACCCGGAAGTGAAAATGATGAAATCAGCCCGGCGGATTCATCTGGTGTAGCTGTAGAATAGTTTGTATTTTTCGTCCTCAAAATTTAGGTCTATGCAGAAATCTATTATCTTTTTGGTCACTTTGATGACATGCCTCGGGATGTCTTTATCTCTTTCCGCTCAAAAATCGAAAGTCACTTCGGGTTCGATGGCGGTTAATAATTCAGACTATGCTGAAGCCATACGGCTTTTGCAAGAAGCATTATCAAAGCCAGAATTGCTTGAGAATAAAGACAAGGCAAAGGCTTGGTTTAAATTGGGAGAATCGTTTCAAGGGATTGTAATTAAAAAAGATTCCAATTCCTTGAAAAAATATCCAGAGGCATTGTTTGATGCCAGTCATGCGTTCGAAGAATGTAAAAAGTATGATGATATTGCCACTTATTCAAAAGACATTGAAGCTCGTTTACCTATTTTAGGGGCATTGATGTATCAAACCGGATTTGTGTATTATCAACAAGCAGTAGGTCAGATTGCAACTCCTGAAAAATTCAAACCCTTAATTGCCCAGGCGCTTAAATATTTTGAAAAGTCTGTTGAATTAGTTCCTTCTAATAGTGGCCTATTGTCTATTTTAGGCGCAGCCTATCGAATGAATGGACAACCCGATAAAGCCCTTCCTACTTTAGAAAAATCTATTCAGTTGTATGAAACTAGAAAAGATACTGCACGGGATAAAAATATGTTGTTTGCCTATCGGGATTTAGCTGAGCTTTATATGAATGATCGCAAAGAGGGAGATAAAGCAATGGCGATCATTGAAAAATCGTATGTTCAATTTCCCGGTAATAAAGAATTACAAACCCTTGAATTAAATTATTATTTACAAGGGGATCAAAATATGGAAAAAGGGATTCAAAAATTTGAATCCGCTATTCATGATAATCCCAAAAGCGAAGAAATACATTTAGCCTATGCTGGCTTATTAGAAAAAAAGGGAGATTTAGAAAGTGCAGCTAAAATGTATGATAAAGTATTGGCGATAAATCCTAAATCGGTAATGGCTAATTATAATATGGGGGCTATGTATGTTAACAAGGCAGTAGATTTTTCTAAAAAAGCCAATGAAACTGAAGAAATAAACCAGGCAGCTGAATTTAGTAAACAAGTGGAAGTTTATTTCCAAAAATCCCTACCCTATATGGAGGCGGCACATGCCGCAGATCCTAAAGATTTATATACCGTAAATGCTTTGGTTCAGATTTATACCCAATTAAATATGATGGATAAAGCCTCAGAATTCACGAAACTCAGAAGTAGTCTTCAGAAATAAGGATATTAATCTATAAATAATTAACCCGGTATTCGCCGGGTTTTTTATTTATTCTTTTGAGGATTGTGTAAGAAATGTAATTTTACAAATGAACGAAAAATCCAAATTATTGATGACTACCATAATCATCAATATCACTTTTGTTTATGTTACTGATCAATAGAATTAGGAATACTTTAAAATGTTTCATCTTCTCAATCCAATACATTTTTATAATAGATATAGAAGTACCTTATTCTATCCCAAAATCATTTCTTTTAATTGGTTGATATCAAGTTTATTGCTTGTTCCTTTAAGGCTTAGCAATTTAGTTTTTGATTTTTTATCCTATGGAAGAAGCCCTAATATAAAGTCTTTGGGTAGATTTTTAATTTTTGTTTTCGTTTTCAACGGATTCTCCAATTTAATGGCTCATGAAGAATCGGTTAGGCTTTCTAAAAGTGATTCGTTGTATCTGGAATATAAAAAAATACCTATTGATAATAATATTAAGAATATACAATTACGTGCCAGATATCTTTCTCAAGCCTTACTGCTTGAAATTCCTACCCAACAATCTCGTGATTTCACCTGGTGTGATACTATCGCACTTTTGCATCTTAAAGCGTCTAACTTAAAAGAATATTTTGCTTATAAATACAGAATTAAAGCCTCCTTATATTTTGCATCTGCTCAATATGAAAAGATGATCTTATTGTTAGAGCAATATTTATTTGCGCTATCTATTATTCATAAGTCGGATCCCATTGCTGCCATAGATTTAGGGAATGTTTATTATAAATTGAAATTGTATAATACTGCAATGCATCACTATAATATTGCTTTAAGTCAATGTGAAAAGGAGGGGCTTACTGAATGTCAATATACAGTATATAATAACTATTCCATGATTTATAATATGCAAGGGAATCTTGATTCGGCTAAATATTTTTCAGAAAAGGCGATCGAAATCATTAAACTTAAAACGAATGATTTATATCTAATTGGTTTTTCGCATTTAAGTTTAGGGGCAATGGCATATTATCATAAGCAGTATAGTACTTCCTTAAAATATTACTTATTAGGGTTGAAAGAAATGGAAAGCGAGGATTTTAGAAATCATCCGGAATACCATAATGTAAATCCATACTATGTAAAAGGAATAATTGTTTTAGCCGACGTATTATTGCATTATCACCGGGATGCCGAAGCAGTTGAATTGTTGATGCGAGCAGATAAATTAATAAAAGAATATGGATATGAAACCCTGTTAAATGTTATTAGACTGACTTGGAGTCGTTATTATTTAGCCTCTCGTTATTTTCCGAGATCTTTGTATTATTTGAATGAAGCAAAAAACGATGCGGTTATTAAAGGTAAAGCACAGGATTTAGTTGAGACTCATGCCCAATTTGTAGTATATTATAAAAAGACTGGGGAATTATCCCTAGCAAATTATCATTTGGCAGAACATTATCGGCTCAAAGATTCCTTAACTGCCACTGTTTTTAATGATCAGTTATTGTTGATTAATAATTTGGTGAATCAATTTCAAAATAAAAAAATTATTTTGGATCAGGATAAAACCTTGGCTGCAAACGAAAATGAAATCAATAATTTTTATATTGTTTCTTTAATATTATCAGTATCGTTGATTTTTTTGGCAATTCTTTATTTTCAATTAATTAAGGCAAGAAAAAATATTTCCTTAAAGACGAAAGAATTGGAAGTTAAAAATAAAGAAATTGAACAAGCTTTACATGTGAAAGCATTTTTGTTCAAGGAATTGCATCATCGGGTTAAGAATAATCTGCAATTAATTATTGGGATGATGAAGCTGCAAGGTATTTATTATTCCGACAAGGGAGAGGACAAGGAATTTTTGGAAGAAATGGAGAAGCGAATAACGGCTATCTCATTTGTACATCATCAATTATATCAGGAAGGTCAGGAAGAATGGATACAATTGCAACCGTATTTGGAGGAATTAGCAGATAATTTGATCCAGGGATTAGGAGATTCTGAATATGAAATTGAATTAGTATTAGACCTGGAGAATGTAAAAATACCCATATCCTTAGCAGTTCCTTTAGGATTAATTACGAATGAAATATTAGTTAATTCAATAAAACATGGATTTAAAAATGATCCTGAAAATCCTAAAATCACCATCACGTTGAAGCCGACAAATTCGGAAAGTTGGAAATTTGAAATTAGAGATAATGGAATAGGATTTCCAAAAGATTTTATTCCCGAGAGTAGCCGATCTATGGGCATGAAGGTGATTTCTTTATTAGCCAAGCAGATTGGTGCTGAAATGAAATGTTACACCCAAAGTGGTGCTGTCTGGGAATTTGAACTGCAACAAAAATTAATGGCATGAAAAAACAAAAGCGGATTTTTATTTGTGAAGATGAATTATTAATTGCTGAATATTTAAAAGAAGTATGTTTACATGCAGGGTTTCAAATATCTGGCATTGCCACCAGTTATGAAGAGGCGATTGCGCATTTAAATGAAAATCCTACGGATTTAGCCTTATTAGATATTGAATTAAAGAGTAATCGGGGCGGAATTGAAATTGGTCGTTGGATTTCACGAAATTTAAAAATACCTTTTATTTATTTAACTGCCTATAGTGATGCCAATACCATAAATATGGCAATTAATTCAGGGCCTTATGTGTATTTAATTAAGCCGATTGAACCAGCAGTATTAATTGCAAATATAAAATTGGCCATTACCCAACAAGCCCTGAATTATTCTCCTCAAATTGCAGATAAGTTTTTCTTAGACACAGAAAGTGGGAAGGAGCCTGTCATACTTTCTCGTTTATTATGGGTTGAGTCAGCCGATAATTATTCTGTATTAAACTATGTGGATGGACGCCATCAAATATTAAGGTCAACACTTTCCTTTTTAGAAAGCGCCTTGCCTAACTATTTTATTAGAATTCATAGATCTTATTTAATTAATATTCGAAAAGTAAATACCTTGAGTTCATCAAAGGTAAGAATTGCATCTACCTTTTTACCGGTTGGCAGAACTTATAAAGATGCTTTAAAAAAGTATTTAGATGCCAATGAAGTAACTCTGGAATTAGAAGAGGGAAATAATCTCAATTAATTAATAATTAACTATAAGTATATTGTAAATTAGCTTTTATAATATTTCTATTTAAAAAATTAGAACATTAGCACACTATTACATTAAAAATTAGGTCCCACCTATTTAAGGACAATGAATAGCCGCCCATTGAAAAGTATCCAATGGAAGTGATTTAAAATTAGGGGGTAGTTTATAGTTTTCTGCTTCATTAATTCTGGATTCATCTTCAGGGTGTGTGCTTAACCAGGCAGGAATATTTTCTTTCCTTTGGGATTTAATCTTTCTAAAAAAATCTGCGTGTGCTTTTGGCGAAATTCCAGCACGGGTTAATAAAGAAAATCCCCAAGCATCTGCTGCTGCTTCTTGTTCTCTGCTAAAATAATTACTAATTAATAATTGAGATAATTCATAGGAGGATCCCATATCTTGACCTAATAGTAATGCTAAGGTGATTCTAATTCCGGATTCAGTTAATAGGCGATTGATAACATGATGATTTTCCGCATGCCCTAATTCATGTGCAATAACTGCTGCCACTTCTTCGGGTTTATCTGCAGCGCACAATAAACCTTGGAATACGACAATATGTCCTCCGGGTAGAGTTAAGGCATTTATTTCTGAATCTTCTACCAAATAAAAATGGTAATCATAAGCAGGGTTTGGCAAGGCTTTTAACAAACGATCAGTTATGGTGCTTAACTTTTCTTGGGCAATAGCGTCGTTTGATGATGTCCATTGGTCGAGGGCTACTGGCACCATTTGTTCGGCAAGTCTTTCTTCAATTACGAGAGCAACATTTGTTGAAGGAAGTTGTTGAATGCCGTAATAGATTGCTGCGATACTTAGCGCTGCCAAGAGTAAAACGCCTGCGCAACCTATGCGAATCCATTGTTCGGTTGACATTATAAAATGATATTGGATTAGGGAAATATATCCCTACACAGTAAACTTAGTTACGATATAAAACTTGTTTTATCGCTTCTATCGTACGCGCCTTGTTAGGTAAGTATGCCTGGATTAAGGTGGGGGCATAAGGAAGCGGCACATCCATACTATTCACCCTTAATATCGGAGCATCTAAAAAATCAAATGCACGTTTTTGTAAGATGTACGCAATTTCTCCGCTTAAACTAGCGAGTGGCCAAGATTCTTCTACCACTACGGCGCGATTTGTTTTGCGAACTGATTGAACCAAAGTGTCATAATCAATAGGACGGAGAGACATCAAATCAATCATTTCGCAGGATACGCCATCTTTTGCTAATTCTTCACAAGCCTCTAGGGCAATATGCACCATTTTGCCAAATGATATTACCGTAACATCTGTACCGGCTCGTTTAATATCTGCTTTTCCTAAGGGGATTAAAAATTCAGCATCTTCTGGAACCTCTCCTTTAAGCCCATACATTTGTTCCGATTCCATAAAAACGACAGGATTTTCATCGCGTATAGACGATTTTAACAAACCTTTTGCATCTCTTGGAGTAGAAGGGGTAACCACTTTTAATCCTGGACAGTTGGCATACCAACTTTCAAAACATTGACTATGTTGAGAGCTTAATTGACCTGCGGAACCACTGGGGCCGCGGAATACCATCGGTGCTCCATAATGCCCACCACTCATCGACATCATCTTAGCTGCACTATTAATCACTTGGTCAATCGCTACCAAGGAAAAGTTAAACGTCATGAACTCAATGATCGGCTTTAATCCTACCATTGCAGCGCCAACGCCAACCCCAGTAAATCCTAATTCAGCAATTGGGGTGTCAATAATTCTGCGAGGGCCAAATTCTTTTAACATCCCTTCACTCACTTTATATGCACCATTATACTCAGCTACTTCTTCTCCCATTAAAAATACGTTTTCATCTCGACGCATTTCCTCGGACATAGCTTCTCTTAGGGCTTCTCTAAATTGCAGAACTCTTGAACTCACGATATCTTAAATAAGTTGTTGTTTCAAAGTTAAGGGGAAAATATAAATTTCCTTCCTGTATCCTAAAATCAATAGAAAACTTTTATAACCATTTCCGCTGTTTAAACCACCTCCACACAAAAAAGGTTACGGCTATCATTCCTATCCAAACCAATGCATATCCGTATTTCCAAGATAATTCCGGCATAAATTGAAAATTCATTCCATATACCCCTACGATAAAAGTTAAGGGTAGAAAAAAAACAGAAAATATGGTGAGCACTCGCATCACCTCATTTGTTCTTTGGGAGGATAAAGAAATATATAGAGAAAGTAATTGATTCATTTCTTCATTTAATTGATCAAATAAGGTTTCCATTTCAACTAAATGATCTTTGATATCTTGAGCAAGTTGCGGGTGTTGGTTCCGAGCTTGAATGCGAAATTCATTTACCGGTTCATTGAGGAGCGTCAATAATCTTCTTAAGATAGAGGCTCTTCTTTTCAACAGATAAATGGACTGCAATAAATCCGGATTGTTTTGCCTCAAAAAAATTCTATATTCATAGTACCCCACTTTTTCATCCAAGTTATGTGCCTGAGGCCCAAAACTAAATAGTACTTCTCTCATTACTCTACCCAAGGCTTGCCAGGTGGTCCAGCTTTTATGTGTTTGTTCGCTCCATTGTTGTAAATGAGTTGAAACTTCTGAAATAATTTTAGAAGGTTTCCGATGAACCGTTAAAATAAAAGTAGGAGAAATGAAGATGGCAATTTTATTAGAAACAGCCTGCATTGTATCGGCATGGTCAGGACAACTCCCATCATAATATCTCAGAATAACAAATGCATTATCTTCTTCCTGACTTTCGAATTTAGGAAGATGGTCCGGTTGAAGAGAATCTTGTACCGTAAGTGGATGTAATCCTAATTGGGCTGCAATATTTTCTAATTCCTCGGGCTCTGGATTTTCAATGTCGAGCCATACGGGAAGTTGATCATTGCCCGGGATTAAGGTTTTAATCATGCCTAGGTAAGATTAATTATTTTCTAAACGAAAATAAGACTTTCGTCCATTTAATCTGAAACCTTCAATGATAGCTTTCCCTTTGGCTTTGGATAAGGCTTCCATTAGCTCTTTGGGTGAAAAAACCGGATTTTGATTAATCTCAGTAATGATAAATCCTTCTTCAATTCCCAGGTTAGCGAATTTACCATTTGCATCTAATCGAAGAACAGAAACTCCACCTGTGAGGCCTAATTGGGCGAGGGTTTTTCGATCCGCACTTTGTAAAGTTGCTCCTAATCCATCAGGGGAAAATTCTATTCCCGTAGGATTATTGCTACTTAACAACTGTTGTTTTCCTTCTTGATTTCTTAAGGTTAAGCGGAAAGTAATTTCTTTCCCTTCCCGCAATACCTGCACTTGAATTTCATCTCCGGGTTTATGATTATTTACAATTCTTTCTTGAAGTTCAGAAGAAGTTCGGGTGGAAATTCCATCGATTGATTGAATAATATCTCCTGCTTTAAGTCCTGCTTGCATGGCGGCTCCATTGGGGTTCACTCCAGTGATATAAACACCTTCGGTAGTTTCCAATCCTTCTTCACGAGCTAATATGGCATCAACATCTCGAATGTTTACGCCAATAAACCCTCTTTGTACAACGCCATAATCAATTAGGTCTTTCACCACCTTGTTTACCAGATTAGAAGGAATGGCAAAGCTGTAACCTGCATAAAATCCAGTTTCAGTAGCGATGGCAGTATTAATGCCGATTAGTTCTCCGTTAAGGTTTACCAAAGCTCCTCCTGAGTTTCCGGGATTTACCGCTGCATCGGTTTGTAAAAATGATTCTATAGAATATTCATAAGATTTTCTAAGGATTCCGATATTTCGGGCTTTAGCACTAATAATTCCCGCAGTAACTGTAGAGGTAAGATTAAAAGGATTGCCTACTGCTAATACCCATTGCCCGATCTTTACCTCATCAGAATTTGCAAATTCAATGGGTTTTAATCCTTTGGTATCAATCTTTAATACTGCTAAATCTGTGTTCGGGTCTCTGGCAACAATTTTAGCTTCGAACTCTCTTCTATCATTTAAAGTGATATTCACCATTTCGGCTTGTTCCACCACATGGTTATTGGTGATAATATATCCATCTGCAGAAAGGATAACTCCGGAACCCGTTGCTCTTGCTTTTTCAGTTCCTCCAAAAAAATTATGAAATCCGGAGGCTGAGCCATCTCCTGCGGAAATAACGGTATTCACGAAAACAACTGATTCGGTTGTTTTTTCAGCAGCATCCACAAAATCTGTAGTACCTGTAATGGGAAGAGCGCTTTTAGTAGTGTATCCAGCATGGGCAACTGGTGTAGATCCTCTATAAGTAGTAGAGGTAAGCAATTGCTCTAGTTTGCGATCCATCAGCCAGTTAAACAACACACCTCCGGAGAGTAATCCTCCTAAAAAAAGTGCGAGTCCAATTAAGAAGGCTGAACGATTTGACATTTGGGAATATTTCAATATAAACTTTACGTAAAAATCCGTTTTTTTGTTCACTTACGGAAGTACGATTATTCAAATGACAATTAGGTTCGATAAATATCAAGGTAGTGGGAATGATTTTGTTGTAATAGATAATCGAAAAGGGATATATAATTCCCTTTCCCGGGAATTTATTTCTAAGGTTTGTGATCGGCATTGGGGAGTTGGAGGCGATGGGCTGATTAAATTAGAAAGAAGGGGGGAGGAGATTTATATGGATTATTATAATTCCGATGGAAACCCAGGAAGTATGTGCGGCAATGGGGGCAGATGTTTCAGTCGTTTTGCTGAATCGTTAGGGTTGGTAACACCAAATCAACCCTTTGTTTTTTCTGCTATGGATGGAATTCATACTGCCTATTTATTTTCGGATAAGGTCTCTTTGGAAATGAAAAAACCAAAGGGATTTATTAAGATTTCAGATCGGCAATGGTTTTTGGATACTGGTTCACCGCATCATATTGAATGGGTAGAAGAAATAGATACATATCCAGTAAATCAAAAAGGAGCGGAGATCAGATACGGCTCAAGATATGGAGAAGAAGGAAGTAATGTGAACTTTGTTGAATTCACGTCCTCAGGAGAGATTAAAGTAAGGACATATGAAAGAGGAGTTGAAGCCGAAACCCTAAGTTGTGGAACGGGTGCAGTTGCTGTAGCTCAGGTTTGGAATCAGGTATTTGGGGTGCCATTTCCTGTCCTCTTACATACGCAAGGAGGAGTTTTAGAAGTTTCTCAATCCTCTCCTGAGGAAACACCTTGGTTAACGGGGCCAGCGGAAAAAGTATTTGAAGGTCAAATTATCCTACCATGATTCAAGGACAGAAAGTACGATTACGTGCGCTAGAGATGCAAGATCTTGAAGTGTTTATGCGGTGGGAAAATGGTCAGGATGCCTATTCAGGAGATACCTGGATTCAACCCCTTTCTTCGTTTACTGCCCAAAGTTTTATTGAACAGGCGACCCGACCGATTGAAGAGACTGGGCAATTAAGATTGATGATCTGTACCAACTTAAATCAGCCGATTGGGTTTGTTGATTTATTTGACATGAATCTTTTGCACAGACGAGCAGCGGTAGGATTGTTAATTGGCGATCCTCATTTGCGTAATCAAGGGTATGGCAATGAAAGTTTGGGGTTGATTTCTGATTATGCATTTAACCTACTGAACTTACATATCTTGTATGCTGATATTAGAACAGATAATGAGGCCTCTTTACGTACCTTTGCAAAGGCAGGTTTTAGGGTTGAAGGCGTGTTTCCCGAGTGGATACGACATCAAGGGAATTGGTGGTCGGCTGCCAGGTGTTTCAAGATTAATCCCACAGAAAAGTAAGGCATGATTTTTCAAGAGGTATGTAAAATATTAGAGCAATGGGCTCCCCCAAGTTTACAGGAATCTTATGATAACTCGGGCTTAATAACAGGAGAACCTGAAACGCAGATTACGGGAATTCTAGTGTCCTTAGATCTCACTGAATCCGTTATTGAAGAGGCGATTCAGCGAAATTGTAATTTCATTATTTCGCATCATCCGATTTGGTTTCAGGCAAGAAAAAGATTAATAGGGGAAGATTTTGTTAGTCGTTGTTTATTAAAAGCCATTCGAGCGGGTATTGGTTTGTATGCCATTCACACCAATTTGGATAATGTAAGTTGGGGTGTGAATCGAAAAATAGGGGAGCGATTGGGGTTGTCGGATTTAAAAGTTTTATCTCCTCGAGGAGATACTTTATTGAAGTTAGAAGTTTATGTACCCGAAGTTGCTTTGGTGTCTGTGCGGAAAGCTTTATTTGCAGCAGGGGCAGGGCATATCGGAGATTACGATGAATGTAGCTTTAGTTTTCAGGGAGCCGGCACTTATCGGCCTTTGACAGGCGCAAATCCTTATCAAGGTGAGATTGGCAAAACTGAAAATACGCCTGAGTGGAAAATCGAGTTAATCTTACCTCAGTGGCTCAAAGGCAAGGTGGTTAAAGCTTTAAAGGCAGCCCATCCTTATGAGGAGGTGGCTTTTCAAATATGGAATTTAAATCAATCTGTAGAACAATATGGGGCTGGGATGATAGGGAAATTTCCAGTGCCTATGGAGAAACAGAATTTTCTTCAGTTGGTCAAAACCACCTTTAATTGCGGAGGAATTCGATATGCTGAAAGAGAAGGGGAAGATAAAATTCAGATAGTTGCTTTTTGTGGGGGCTCGGGCAGTTTTTTAATTCCTCAAGCCTTAGCTGCAGGAGCAGATGCGTTTGTTACGGCGGATATCACTTATCACAAGTTTTTTGAGAATGAACAGAGAATGTTGTTGTTAGATATAGGTCATTTTGAATCGGAACAATATACTCCAGAATTAATCGTAGAATATCTGTCCGAAAAAATTGTTACTTTTGCGGTTCATTTGTCTGCCATCCAGACTAATCCTATTCATTATTACTAAGCATGGAAAACATAGAGGAGAAACTTGCTGCATTGGCTGAGCTTCAAATAATTCACTCCGAAATCGATCAGATTCGTAGAATCCGTGGGGGATTGCCTGAAGAAGTGGCTGATCTGGAAGATGAAATCGCAGGGCTTCAAACCCGTATTGAGCGATTACAAGCAGAAATTAATGAGCTGAATCAGGAAATCAAGAGTAGAAAAGAATCTATTAAGGAGAATGAGGTTGGCATTAAAAAGCATATTGAACAACAAAACGAAATCAAAAACAATCGTGAGTTCGAGGCTTTAAATAAGGAAATTGAATATGCCGAGTTAGATAATCTAACCCACAAGAAAAAGATTAAAATTGTGGAAGAAAAAATTAAGGCGGTACAAATGTCACGTGAAGAAGTAAGTGCGAAATTGGAAGAAAGAGTTTCCGATTTAAAGGCCAAGAAAGATGAATTAGATGTTATTGTTGGGGAGACAGAAGCTGAAGAAAAGAAATTACAAAAAAGAGCAGAAGCTGCTGAGAAAAAAGTAGAAGCTCGGGTTGCCATTGCTTATCATAAAATCCGTACGAATATGCGGAATGGATTGGCAGTTGTTGCCACAGACCGTGGCGCTTGTGGTGGATGTTTTGCAATTATCCCTCCTCAGCGTCAAGCTGAAATTCGTCAGAAAAAGAAAATTATCATTTGCGAAAATTGCGGACGGATTTTAGTGGATATCAGTTATTTTGAAAAACCTGTTGTGGCGTAATTGCCCAATGAGATTTCATTTTATTATTATAGCCCTGATTTGGTTTCAGGGCTTTTTTTTGTTGGCTGGTCCACAACCGGCAGCACTTGAGATTACAGAAACCACTGCTCCTTGGAAACGGGAAGAAACGGAAAAACTCATCCTGCATTTTGAATTTGAAGCCGCCCTTGAAAATTTGCGGGCTTGTAATGACCCTTATGCAAAAGCTTATTATTTAAATCATATTCTTTTTTATAAAGTATTTGCAACGGAAGATGGGAATTTAAAGAAATTGTTTTTTGAGAACTGTGATCAAGCATTATCTATTTTTGAGAAAATGGATAAAAAATCCCCTTATCGTAAATATTATGAAGGGGAAATTTATTTTTTAAGAGGAATTATCCTATTCATGAGTAAAAAACAATTAAGTGCTGGATGGGATATTAATAAAGCATTTAATAGAATTAAGGCTAATCAATTGGAACATCCTGCATTTATTCCTAATTATAAAATTATAGGTTTATTTGAAGCTGGCTTTGGAGCTGTTCCTGAAAAATATCAATATTTAACTAATTTTTTAGGATTTAAAGGTGATATTCACAAAGGGATTGAAAAAATGAGAATTGCCTCCCGAAACAGTGAACTTTTCCCTCAGGAAGCCCAGTTATTATTACATTATGCAGAACGAAAATTATTAAATAATGTAGATTTAGCTTTATCTGGATTAAAGAAAATGCTGGATAATGAACCTGATAATATTTTATTTACCTATGTTTTTTCGAATATTGCAGTTAATGATAAAAGGAGCAAAGAAGCAATTCCCCGATTGGAAAAAATTATACGACAGAAAAACAATAAAAAAATATTTTATATTTATTTTATAGATTATTTATATGGTAAAGCCTGTTTTTATCAGTTAAGATATCCAGAGGCATTAAATAGTTTGGATTTATTTATTAAAGGATATAAAGGAACTAATTTTGTGGTGGATGCAATGTTTAAAAAAGCATTGATTTATGAATTACAAGGCGACCATATTACTGCAAAGAAATTATTTTTGGAAATAACATCTTTATCAAAAAATGATTTTGATTTAGATAATTATGCAATTCGTTATGCTCCGATATTTGCTGAAAAACCTTTTTCTCCTGATGAATTATTATTACAGAAAGCACGCAATCAATTTGACGGGGGATTTTTTGCGGAGGCATCTTCAACGTTACAACCTTTATTTCAAAAAATAACACAATTACCTGCTGAAACTGCTTTGGAATTAAATTATCGAATGGGTAGAATTGCTCATGAACAAAAACAAGGGGTAAAGGCAAAAACCTATTATCAGCTTGCCATGTTATCTAAACTAACACCTGAACATCCTGCTTTATGGATGAAAGTATATGCAACTTATTACTTGGGAAATTTATTTGAAATCGAAAATCAAACTGCTGATGCTTCAATTTATTATTCCAAAGCCCTTCAATTTAAAAATTACCAATATTCAAATGACTTAGAACAAATGGCAAGGGCGGGTTTGGAGCGTGTTAAGAAAAAATCGGTAGGGAAGTAAATAAATTTCGACTGTTCTTTCGGGTAATTTCCGAAACCTCAGCGATGGATATATTCCAAATACGTGCAAGAGCTTCCGCAACTAAAACAATGTAAGCACTTTCATTTCGTTGACCTCGATGCGGTACTGGAGGTAAATAAGGGCTATCCGTTTCTAATACAATTCTAGATTTATCTATATTTTTGAGTGTAATAGGTAAGGTGCTATTTTTATAGGTTACCACACCACCAATACCTAAATAAAAATTAAGATCAATAATCTCTTGAGCTTCTTTTTCAGTACCCGTAAAACAATGAAATACTCCGGTTAAATTACCGTCTTGTTCTTTCCGAATTAATTCCAGGGTTTGCGGAATAGAATCTCGGCTATGAAGAATTAACGGAAGATTATATTTTTTTGCCCAATTACAATGAATTCTTAATGAATATAATTGTTGATTTAGGGTTTCTTTATTCCAATATAAATCTGTTCCGGTTTCTCCTATCCCTATGAATTTTCTTTGGGTTAACCAAGTTTCCATTTCTTCCAGAATTAAATCCGGGTTTTCTGGAACTTCAGTAGGATGTAAACCCATCATTGGAAAACAAAGCTGTGGCCATTGATCTGACATGTCCAACATACCTTTGATACTTTCCAAATTTATATTAGGCAATAATAAAGCCTCACATTGAGCACTTGCCTGTTGAATCATAGACTTGCGATCCTTGTCAAATTCTTCGGCAAACAAATGCGTATGGGTGTCAATAAATAAGTTTTTCAAAACAATTATGGTGCAGATGAATAAGCTTTATGGAGGAGTTCTACTTCTTTACGGATAGTATCTAATAATTCGGGTGGAGATATTACTTTTATTTTAGATCCCCATTTTAGAATTTCTTGAATTAATTCCGGATTAATAATTACCTGCAATTTAAGTATTACAAAATCCTTATTTTTTTCAATTAAAGTTTGAGAAACATGAAGGGGTTGTGTTTCTAAATAACGTGCAGTAATGGTCTCAATGTTAAGGATGATTTCTTCCGGCTCTTCTGGAATAAGCGTAACTCCTATTGCCGATGCAAATTCTTCTTTGATGTCTTCGGGGTTTGGCAATCGGGTTTTTCGACCTAGTAAACTAACACTTTGGATTCTTTCTACACCTAAAACGGTAGGCCCTTTTTTTCCTTCTCTTAATCCAATTAAATACCAACGTCGGTGATATTCTTTTAATAATCCAGGCAACAAACGAATAACTGTAGGTTTATCGGTTTGAAATCTTTGGTAGTAAATTTCCAGCATTTTCTTTTCTTGAAATGCCAAAAGCAGAGTATCCAATAAACCGGGTGCAGGTCTATGGGATTGGGTATTAAATTCAATAAATCTTCGGAGTTCCGGATGTTGCGCTAATTTTCCTAGAATTAAGTCAGAATCCTCCCAAGCTTCCCGGAATCTTAAAAATGCTTGTAATCCAGGACTATTATCCTGAACAATTATATATCCTTTATGCGTGGCATCCCAGGTAACTTCAATATCCAGAGTATATCGTAAATATTGAATATCTCTTTGGAGGGTTCGGATAGAATACCGATAATCCCGTTTTTCCATTCCAGCTTGCAAAGCTTCCAAGCTTGCGTAAGGTTTGTTTTCCAGCAATGTAATCAAGGAGCATAAACGCCCAGATTGCTGACTCATGGCCTAAAGGGATTCGGATTTTAGGATGTTAGCAATAGCAAATGCTATTTAAGTTATCTAACAATAGTTACAGATCCTGAATAGTTGCGGCCACCAATTTGGATGGTGTAGAAATAAGTTCCATCTGCAGCGATTTGACCATTCAAATCTTGTCCATTCCAAAACTGATTACGATTAAGGGTATCGAAGTATTTTACTCCCCAGCGATCAAAGATTTGAACTCTAAAACTCTCATCTCCGGTGTAAGTAATAGAGAATAGGTCATTCACTCCATCTCCATTTGGACTAAACACATTCGGTAAATTAAGTTCAGGCGTAAATATGGTGAACGGACCTTTTTTAATCACTGCTTCACAACCGTTAGAATCATTTACTTTTAAGGTAACCATATAAGTTCCTTTTTGCGTAAACTGATGAATAGGATTTGCTCCTTCAGCAGTGATTCCATCCCCGAAATCCCAGAACCATTGATTCGCTCCAACGGTTTTATCTCTAAAACTTACTATAGTATTAGGTTCAGATAATTCTACAGGGGCTGAAGGATTAGAAACAAAATCAGCCATTAAAGGAGGGGTTACCACTACTGGAACAGAACTATAGGCTGTATCCGCACAACTTCCAGAAGTCAGAGCGATTAAGCGTACCTGATAGGTTCCTGGGGTAGTGAAATAATGAGAAGGATCCACTTCATTAGAAATGGGAGTGCCATCTCCAAAGTTCCAAACCCAGGTTAAGGTTTTATCTGAACGACTGTCAAATTGAACATTTAAAGGACTACATCCCACAGGTTGACTCATGGTAAATTCAGCATCAGGTTGAGGATTTACTTCAATGGTATAAGATAAGGTATCTGCACATCCTGCCTCTGAAATAATCAATACATAAGTAGTAGTGTCAATTGGGGAAGCATAAACGGAAGGGCCTTGCGTGGTGTTTAACCCAGTGGATGGAGTCCAATTAAAAGTAGCACTTCCTCTACCGCCTGCTGCTTGTAGATGCACTTGTTCTCCAGGACAAATAATGGTAGTATCTCCAACTAGATTGCCTGTAACCGCAGGAACCACTGTGATTAAAACTGAGTCTTTACCTGTACATTGACTAACTCCAGTTCCAGAGGTCACTGAATAATAATACATCAAAGAGGTTACGGGTTTTGCTTTTGGATTTGGAATGAAATTATAGTTTAATCCGGTAGTGGGATTCCATTGGTCGAAGAAAGGAGCAGTTCCGCCAATGAAGCCTCCTCGTAAGGTGATACTATCGGCATCAGAACAAAGAATAGTATCATTCCCAGCAGTGACCTTTGGAACAGTATGTACCAAAACCGTTACAAATGATGGTAACGAAGGGCAAAACTGGTTATAGGCGGTTAGGGTATAATTGGTAGTAGTAGCAGGGCTTGCCATTGGCCTTACCAAGCTGCTATCGTTTAATCCATTTCCTGGAACCCATCTGAAAACACTCGCCATTCCAGGTTGAGATAAACCCGGCAGTTGAACACTATCTCCTTCACACATATTTAAAATACTTCCAGCACTTAACACTGGTATTGGGTTTACAACTACAGTTATTGTATCTGCGATACTTTCACAGCCATTCGAGGTAGCGACTAAAAAGTAGTCCATGGAATGTGGCGGAGAGGCTTTAGGATTTAATAAAGTAGGACTAGTCATTCCTGTGGAAGGACTCCAAGAGTAGGTATAATTAGGACCCGCATTGGTTACGGTGCCATAAAGATTTGCTGAATCTAGTTGACAAATGGCGGTATCTAATCCTGCAAAAACAATCGGACGAGGTTTAACTGTAACCGTGGTTGTTGAAACCGGATTTAGGGTAGTAGAATCGCTTTGACAGCCACTGATTCTGGATCTGGCGTACAGAGTATAAATGGTGTTTACAGGAGGAACTGCATACGTAACCAAACAGGTATCACAGAATAAACCTGTGGATGGAATCCAATGCACATCATACCCTCCAATTGCATTAGTGATTTGGCCTTGTAAAAATACACCCGGAGAGTTTTCACAGAAGGCAAGATTAGGTCCTGCGTTCACAAGTGGAAGTGGATAAACTGTCACCAATTGGGTGGCAGTGTTACTGACACATCCATTATCTCCGATTGCATAAAACGAATAAGTAGTGGTTGAATCCGGATTGGCAATTGGGTTAAGAATATTGGCATCACTCAAGGATCCATTATTCGGATTCCAGATATAGATATAGGGAGAGGCTCCTCCGGTTACGGATGCACAAATAGGTACTCCTCCAGAACCTTCACAGGTAAAGGTATCCGCACAAGTGGTGGCAACGGGTAAGTCGTTTACAATAACAGTAACACATTCAGAGACCAAGGGACATAATCCCCCTCCAGAAGTTACACAATAAGTAGTAGTGGTATCTGGCGTAAATACAGGGTTTTGGATATTAGGATTACTTAATCCTGTGGTGGGAGTCCAGGTAAATGAGGAACCTCCACCGGTAGTGGTAAGATTGGTAGATTGCCCCCTACAGATGGAAGTATTCCCAGTGATGGTTATCGGTTGAGGAGGGGTAATATTAATTTGGAAGGTGTATTGATTTTGCAATTGAATTGGACAATTATCATCTACCAGGGTTAATACAAATTGATATTGACCAATTTGATTTGGACTAGTTTGCCAACAGAATCTACCGGTGGGGTCGTTTCCTCTTACAGTGTCAATTTGGGTTCCGTTAGAGGAAGTAAAAACACCCCCTGCAATTCCATTATTCCACGACATAGTAACAATCCTGGTGGGATCTCCATCTGACGGGATATCAAAACAAACTAAATCCCCTCCACAGGCAGTGGTAATAAAGGAACCTAAACCATTGATTCCAGTGGATGTAGGTGGGTTACCGGTACAATTAATCACCGTTAACTGCATATCTCGGGTTACCGTATTGATGGCTACTCCATTTCTCCACTCTGTAACCTCCACGCACATTACTCCAATTTCAATTGTATTAGGTATAATTGTTACGTCTCCAGTTTGAGGATTAATGGTAACTGTGGCATTTGGACCTAAAGGGCTGGCTGAATTATATCCTCCCCCACCGTTATAAGATACAGTGTTGGTTGCACTTGTTAAACAGGGTACTAAAGCATAGGATAAGGAGTCTCCATCGGGATCGGTTGCACCCTGATTGAAGGTGTAAGGAGTCCCTAAACATAAATAAGGAACGGGTCTAAAGTTAAATTGTGGGGAGGAATTACAAGGGTTTAGGCCAACGGTAACATTAGTAGAAACATACATTCCATCAGATCCGGGAGAGGTCAGGGAGGTGATGGTACCATTTCGGCAACAATTTGACCACGAGATATTTACAACACAACCATTGGGTAGGGCACAAAAATCATAATCTGCATAATAAATTGCTTCATTAACCCCATTAATGGCTTGGGTTACATCCGTACATTTTGTAGTAGTATCTGGGCAAATTGGAGTTACTTCTGAATAAGAAACAAATACCCAAGCGCCAACTAGGGTAGGGTTTCCGCAACCTTGCCCTTGAAATATTACTGAGAATTGTGGGTTTAATGTATTAGGAGCATTAGGATCTGTAAGGTCAGGGGTTGCAGCACCATTACAATCATAGTAAGTTTTATGCAATATCCTTCGGATACAAGGATTATTTAGAGGTGCTGGACCACAGATATACGTGATATCAGCTCCCATAAAATGGGTTGCTTGAACCGAATCCGGCATTAAAGCAACTAAGAGCATTATTAACCCGAATATATAATTCTTCAACTTCATTTCAACAGATAAAAATAGTAAAGTAAAGGTAACTACTTTCAACACAAAAATATCAGTCCTCAGTTGAATGGCATAAACCTAAGGTTCAACCGCAAGCTAATCCAACTTAGTGGTTTAGGCGATTAATTTTCCGACCGCTTGAAATTTTTGAAATACACTTTCGGTATGCGGGGCTAAGGGTAATTCATCTGTAAGATCTTGCCCTGCCCAATGTTCATAATGTTTTCCATTGTGCCAAAGTCGGCTGGGGGAGACGTCATAAATGATTCCTTGCCAAGCCACCCAAACCTCTGGTCGGTCTTGGCCATTTCTCAAAGCCAATTGAGCCCGGCTAAATTCAGGCAGTTCCATATTCAGTCAGGCAATATTGAAGAATTTGAACGGCATTGGTCGCAGCCCCTTTTCTAAGGTTATCGGCAGTTATCCATAAATTTAAGGTGTTGACCTGACTTTCATCTGCCCGAATTCTACCCACCCAAACCCAATCATTATTTTGACTCAATATAGGCATAGGATATTGATTAAGCGTTGGATCGTCCCAAACTTTTAAGCCTGGCGATTGGGTCAGTTGAATTCGAGCTTCAACTGCTGAAATCGAATTTTGAAATTCTGCATTCACAGAAATAGAATGCCCTCCAACCACCGGAACTCTTACTGCTGTAGCCGAAACCTGAAGTTCCGGGATACTTAATATTTTTCGGGACTCATTTACCAGCTTCATCTCCTCCCGGGTATATCCATTTTCCAAGAATACATCACAATGCGGAATACAATTTAGATCAATCGGCCAAGGATAAAATTTTTCCGGGGATTTTCCCATCCTTTCTCCCAACAATTGATCAACAGCTTTTTTACCACTTCCTGTGACCGATTGGTAGGTAGATAAAATGATTCTTCTCAAACCCCAAATCTGATGTAAAGGATTTAACACCATCACCAATTGAATCGTAGAACAATTGGGGTTAGCAATTAATCGAGCTCCTTTTATTTGGTCAGCATTGATTTCCGGAACAATTAAAGGCACGTTGGGATCCATCCTCCAGGCAGAGGAATTATCAATTACACAGGTACCATTTTCTACAAATTGGGGAGCTAATTGTTTGCTGATCTCTCCGCCTGCTGAAAACAAAGCAAACTCCGGCTTCGCAGCCAAAGTGTCCGTTACAGAAAGAACTTTTATACGCTTGTCTCCCAAAGAAATTTCTTTTCCTACCGAATTTTCTGAAGCACAGGCAATAACAGTGTAATCCTGAAACCCTTGTTCCATCAGGATTTTAAGCATTTCGCTTCCCACTAAACCCGTAGCTCCGACAACAGCAATTTTCATGTTAACATTAAATTAATAAAGTTGAGCCCCTAATTTGGTTAAATTTATCCGCTTAATACTAAAACAAAACTCCTTTAGAATGATTCACGCAGGCAAATCAATCCTAATTTGTTTCTTAACTTTTTTTTCGATTTCGGTTTTTGCCCAAAACTGGTCAGATAATTTTAATGATGGAGATTATACTTCAGGCTCAAAAATTTGGTCTGGTGAAACCTTGTTGTGGCAGGTAAACTCCAATCAAATACAAAGCAATGGCCCTGCGGCTACTGATACTTTATATTTGAGTACTTCAAGTACTAATGCCTTAGATGTAGAATGGGAATTTTATCACCGACTTGCTTTTAATACTTCTTCCAATAATTATAGTAATGTCTGGTTGATTTCAGATTCAGCCAATGTGTCACACCCCAATAATAGCGGGTATTATGTAAGATTTGGTTCTACTAACGATGATCTTAAACTTTACTATAGAAATGGAGTGAATGCTCCGGTATTAATAATTGATGGTACGGATGGGGTTTTAAATACTTCAAACAATACCTTAAAAGTTAAAATTAATCGCACGAATGCTGGGCTTTGGTCGGTTTATGTAGATGTAACCGGTTTAGGGTCTTCCTATCAGTTAGAAGGTAGTGCGACTGATAATACATTAACTACTTCTGCTTATTTCGGAGTTGAAGCCCGTCATACCTCTTCCAACCGGACTTTCTTTTATTTCGATAATTTTGTAATAACCAGCCCAATTCCTCAAGATAATACGCCTCCTACGGTTTTAAGTGCGAGCGTAAGTGCTGCAAATCAAGTTGATGTAACTTTTAGTGAAGCCGTAGATTTAACGACTTCTCAACAAACCGGTAATTATTCCTTAACTGGAAATACGGTTACTTCTGCAACTCGGATTAGTAGTTCTGTAGTTCGGGTGGTTTTTCAAAATAACCTTCCTACCTCTCAAACGCTTACTCTGCAAGTAAGTGGGGTGAAAGATGCTTCTGTAAATTTGAATACCATGACTCCCGGATCCGTCAATTTTATTCGGGGTTCGGTTCCCACTTGGATGGATGTAGTGATCAATGAAATTATTGGAGACCCATCTCCGGTAGTAGGCTTGCCAGTGGTGGAATGGATAGAATTATATAATCGTTCCGCGACCCAATCTTATAATTTAAAGAACTGGTCTATTTCCTCAAGATCCACTGGAGCTCCTACTTTGTTGACCTTGCCGGATTTTGTTTTAGGTCCTGATACTTTTGTGGTGATATGCACGGTTAGCGGCAGGGATTCCTTCAACACTGCTACTATACAAGTATTAAATCCATCTGGGTTCAACTCTAACTTTTTGACCAACGGAGGATTGACTGTTGGATTATTAGATAGTACTGGAGTACCCCTAGATTCTGTATCTTATTTAAACAGTTGGTATCAAGATGGGGTAAAAGCTGCAGGGGGATGGACGATTGAAAAAATTAATCCAGGAGATACTTGTGCCGATCCAGTGAATAATTGGATTGCGTCAACCGACCCCACTGGAGGAACCCCTGGTCGAGAAAATTCAGTCTATTCTTTAAACAATAATTCAACCCCCTTAACCATAACTTCGGTTACTATTACGGGACCATCCCAGGTTACAGTTTGTTTCTCACAAAAATTAGAAATCACCACAGCCAGTAATGCGTTGAATTTCTCTGCCAATCATGGCCTCGCTGTTCAACAAGTGATTCCTCAAGGTCCAGGATATACTTGTGTGGTTGTGAATTTTGCAACTCCTATTCAACAAGATACTAATTATATATTGTACGTAAATGGAATTCAAAATTGTTATCAATCAGGTCCATTTAATTTAAATAATGGATTTATTCAATATGGTCCTGGCGCAGTTCCGAATTATTTGGATGTAGTAATCAATGAAATTATTGGAGATGTAAGTCCAGTGGTAGGGCTACCTGCGGTTGAATTTATTGAGTTGCATAATAGAACCAACAGCACCTTTAATTTATTGAATTGGAAGATTACCTCTCAAACCGGTACAGGAACAGTTACTACTTTATCCTTACCTTTTTTCATTTTACAACCTGACTCTTTTGTAATTGTTTGTACCACTTCTGGAAAAGATTCTTTTAATCTGGCAACTATTCAAGCGATTAATCCTTCCAGTTTTAGTTCAAATTTTTTAACGACAACTGGTAAAACCTTAAATCTGTTAGATAGCACTTTAGCTCGAATAGATTCAGTCACTTATAATCCATCTTGGTATCAGGATAATACCAAAGACAATGGAGGATGGACGATAGAGAAGATTAATCCAGGCGACACTTGCAGTTTACCCTATCAAAATTGGATTGCCTCCAATGACCCATCTGGAGGGACTCCGGGTCGTCAGAATAGTGTTTTTAATTTAAATACCAGTCTTACTCCTCCGGCAATTTCCAGTGCTACCGTAACCGGGGCATCTGAAGTGACCTTATGTTTTAATCAACGTATGGATCCGGCTACGCTTACCCAATTAAGTAACTACGTTATTAGTCCTACTTTGTCGGTAACCCAAGCAGCCCCGGTAAGCCCTGGTTATACTTGTGTGGTGTTAACCTTAAATGCTCCAGTTCAGTTAGATACTTTGTATAGTTTGAATGCAAATTCAGTTAATAATTGTCAGCAAACCGGACCGGTTAATCTTCAAACCAATTTTATTCAATACAGTCCAGGCGCTACTCCGAGTTATATGGATGTAGTGATTAATGAAATTATTGGAGATGTAAGCCCTGTGGTGGGTCTTCCGCAAACCGAATTTATAGAATTATATAACCGTACGAATCTGACCTTTAACCTTGAGAACTGGAAGATTTCTTCTCAGTCGGGTACTAGTGCTCCAACGATTTTAACCTTGCCTTCCTTTTTCCTCAGGCCTGATACGTTTGTTGTGATTTGTACAAGTGCAGATAAAGACTCCTTTTTATCTGCAGGCATTCAGGTAATTAATCCGGATGTGTTTAACACAAATTTCCTAACCACCACTGGAAAAACCTTACAGTTATTAGACAGTGTAGGTGGGATATTAGATTCTGTAAGTTACCTTCCGACTTGGTATCAGGATAATACCAAAGATAATGGTGGATGGACGATTGAAAAAATCAACCCGGGAGATACATGTTCATTACCTTCTGCAAATTGGATTGCTTCGAATGATCCTTCTGGAGGAACCCCGGGAAGAACGAATAGTGTGCTGAACCTTACCCCTCCTACCACTCCTCCAGCAGTAGCCAGTGTGCTGATAACAGGGGCAAGTCAAGTGAAGATTTGCTTCACGCAAAAGATGGATGGAATTACCGTAAATCAAATCGGAAATTATGCTATTACGAATGGCTTAACTGTTCAAACTGCTACGCTTCAAGCTCCTGATTATACCTGCGTAGTGCTTGATTTTGCAAGTCCAATATTAGTGGATGTATTGTATCAGGTAACGATTAGTAATGTCCGGAATTGCTTGCAGGCAGGGCCTTTCCAGTTAAATACTTTGTTTATTAATAATAGTCCTGCCAAAAGAAATGAAGTGGTAGTGAATGAAATTTTTGCTGATCCTAGTCCGATAATTGGTTTACCGAATGCTGAATATGTGGAGTTATTTAACCGTAGTCCACGGGCATTGGATATTAGTGGATGGGAGTTTGATGAAGGAAGCTCAACGAATACTTTACTTCATCCTTTGGTCTTATTGCCCGATAGTTTTGTAATTCTTACGTTGCAAGGAAATGAATCCTTGTTTACAGGGATGGGACCGGTGATGGGCATGAGTGCTTTTTCCCTTACCAATGGGGGAGAGTTATTGACTTTGCGGGATACTAGTGGAAGAATTATTGATGCAGTGGCCTATACCGATAAGTGGTATAAGGATGCCATAAAAGATGGAGGTGGATGGGCATTAGAAAGAATAGATCGTAATGACACTTGTTCCACTCAAGAAAACTGGACTTCCAGTACGGATTTAAGTGGAGGAACACCCGGGCGTATGAATAGTGTGGATGCTGTTGTAGTAGATATAACAGGACCGAAATTGTTGTCGGCTTCTGCAGTATCTTCTGATACCTTGATTGTGTGCTTTGACGAACCAATTTCCTTAGCATTTGCCAGTCAATTAGGTTCTTATTTTGTAACGGGAGGCGTATTGGCTTTTGCCTCTGCAACCCCTTTAGAACCAGACTATGCTTGTATTCAGTTGGTATTAACCAGTCCTATGATTCCTGGTTTATTATATACCTTGGAGGTGTCGGGTTTAGAAGATTGTAGTGGAAATCCCATTGCGGTGGGAAGTCAAACCCCATTTGTTTTGAATCCTCCATTGGTCAGAGGGAATTTGGTGATCAATGAAATCCTAGCTGACCCAACTCCTCAAGTAGCATTGCCTGGGGAACAATTTGTGGAAGTGTATAATCGTACCTCCAACTACTTAGATTTAAATGGATTGAAATTAAACTCCGATATCATAGGGCCAGGAATTATTGAGCCGAATGGATACATACTGTTGATTGATCAATCTTTTACAGATCAATTTGATAGTCTTGGAACCATTGCACCGATTGAGGGGATGAATACTTTCACCCAATCTGCCTATACGCTTACCTTGAAACTTCCGAATGATGATGTAATGGATGAAGTGAGTTATAATAATACTTGGTATCGGGATGGAACAAAAGCCAGTGGGGGATGGTCGCTGGAAAAAATCAATCCGAATGATACTTGTGCCACCTTCTCTAATTGGACGGCTTCAATGGCTGTGGAAGGCGGAACTCCTGGAATTCAAAACAGTGTGTATTCTATTCTTCCAGATACTCTTTCTCCTTCTATTCAAGGAATTTCTGTTGTCGCTCCAGATAAGATTCAAGTGTGTTTATCGGAAGCCCTTAATACGGCAATCGCAGCTCAGGAAACCTTATATGTGGTGAAAGAATTAAGTACGGGAACATCTGTTGCTGTTAATCAAGCGGTAGTATTATCTCCTGATTTTAATTGTATAGAATTGACATTAGCTAGTAATTTAACTTTAGCGGCGAGTTATACTATTGAATTTACCGGACTAGAAGATTGCCAAGGGAATAGTGGGAATGGCATAGATACTTTTGTAGTGGGAGATATTGCCCAACCGGGAGATATCGTGATTAATGAAATTTTTACGGATGTAAGTCCAGCGGTAGGGTTGCCAACTTTTAAATTTTTAGAATTATTTAATCGCACGAACAAACCTTTGGACGTAACCGGATTTAGTATCAAACGATATAATATACAAGGAGACTTTACCAGTACCTATGCATTTAACAATGCAAGGGTAATTTTACCCGGAGGATATTTGGTTGTAACGCCTACCTCAGGGGTGGCTTCCTATGCTTTGCCTGGCGTAGCGGTAGAAGGAGCAGGCTCGTTAACGTTCAACATCACTAGCGATAGGGTAGCTTTGGTAAATGCAGATGGGTTAGTGATGGACCGGGTGTCATATATAGATGATTGGTATCAGAACAATGTGAAGCAAGATGGTGGCTGGTCTTTGGAACGGATAGATCCGAATTTCTTCTGCCCTAATCCTTTAAACTGGATTGCTTCTAAGGATTCCACAGGCGGAACCCCAGGAAGAATAAACAGTGTTCAAGATACCTTTACCGATGTACAAGTACCCAAGATAGTATCTTCTTATATAATAACTGGAGATACTTTAATCTTAACTTTTAATGAACCTATAGATCCGACGGTTGCGCTTGACGTTACCCATTTTTATTTATCCGGTGGAATAGGAAATCCATCCCAAGTAATTTTCCCTAATGAACTTTCTGGGGATTATTCTATCCTTCGATTATTGTTTTCAACTCCATTGGTCGAAAATCAATTATATTCCTTGAAATTAGCTGGGATTAAAGATTGTCCTGGAAATACAATTGTAGATACGGTAAATCTTCCTATTGCGATTCCTGTTCCTCCTCAGGCAGGCGATTTATTAATTAATGAAATATTATTTAATCCTTATGTGGATCGTAGTGATTTTGTGGAGATTTATAATAATTCTCCCAGAGTAATTGATTTAAACAAAGTGTATTTAGGAGAGATATTTACCGGTACCGATTCTATCTTTAATCATGATAAGATATCTGCAGGAGTTCAATTAATTTTTCCGGGAGATTATTTATGTTTAACTGCCAGTAAAAAAGATCAGGTAGATGTATATAGACCAATACCCGAAGCTAAATTTTTAGAAATGAGTTCTATTCCTTCTTATGATGATAAATCAGGTGATTGTATCTTATTTTATGGAATTGGAATTTCTTCGGAAGTTACTTCCAGTACTATTTTAACTCGATTAGATCGGTTTACTTATAATGAGTCCTATCATTATCCGGATTTGATTTCCAAAGAGGGTGTATCCTTGGAAAGAATGAAGTTTGATGCGCCTACCAATCAATCTGATCTATGGCATTCAGCAGCGAGTACAGTCAATTATGCTACTCCTGGATATGCTAATTCTCAGAAAATTAATTTAAATGGAAATGGAGATGTGTCAGTTTCGCCAAAAACTTTTTCACCCGATGGGGATGGCGTGGATGATGTACTTGCCATTCAATATAAGTTTTCTAAATCCGGATTAAATGGAAGAATTGTGGTGTTTGATGCAAATGGATACACGGTAAAAATTCTGAAAAATAATTTCTTGTTAGATCAACAAGAAGGATTTATTACTTGGGATGGATCCAATGATAATGGTCAAAAAGCTCCTGCCGGAATTTATGTGGTTTTATTTGAAGCGATTGATCAGCCGTCTGGAAATAAGGAAATATATAAACTTCCTTGTGTATTGGCAACTCGCTTAAATTAATAACTGAGTTTAGTATCCAACTGTGAGTTGATGATTTTTAAAGGAATGGTTTTGGCGTAAGATATTCCCGAAACTGTGAACTCACATATTTTACGTTTTTTAACCATAATTGGCTAATTCATCAGGCAGAATGCCTATAAACGAGGTGTAGGCACGTGTCTAAGTTTGATGATTTAGGGGCTTGGATAATGAACTCACACTTTTTATTTGGGTGGATAGTTCTCAGGAAAAGTTAATTTATTCTCATCCTGTTTGAAAATAACATTAGAATATAGGATGTTCTATTGGATCATAATTTTCGCATCCAATTAAATTCTATTAATTTACCTTTGAAAAGTAAATTTTCTCATGTTATTTAATTCCATCAGCTTTGCCATTTTCCTGCCTATTGTATTTATCCTGTATTGGAAGGGTACGCAAGGAAAATTAAAGCTTCAAAATATTCTTTTATTATTTTCCAGTTATTTCTTCTATGCCTGCTGGGATTGGAGATTTTTATTTTTGTTGATGTTTTCGACTTTTTTAGATTACTATACTGGAATAAGAATGTCGGAAGCGAAAAATGACCAAAGTAAAAAGTTTTGGTTCTGGCTCAGCATATCTATTAATTTAGGATTTTTAGGCGTATTTAAATATTATAATTTTTTTGCAGAATCTTTTGCGACAGGGTTAGAAAACCTAGGCATCACTTGTAATCCCTGGACGTTGCAAGTAATTCTTCCGGTGGGTATTTCCTTTTACACATTTCATGGTTTGTCGTATGTAATTGATATTTATAAAAACAGAATTCAGGCAGAGAAGAATTTTATTGATTATTCTGTATTTGTTAGTTTTTTCCCCTTATTGGTGGCAGGGCCGATTGAAAGAGCAACCCATTTATTGCCTCAAATTCAAAGTCCAAGAACATTTAATTATTTAAATGCGGTAAAAGGATTACGACAAATATTATGGGGATTATTTAAAAAAGTGGTAATTGCTGATCAATGTGCTGAATATGCAAATTTAATATTTGATCATCCCGGAGAGTATTCTGGAAGTACTTTGGTGATTGGAGCACTCTTTTTTACCTTTCAAATTTATGGGGATTTTTCTGGCTATTCGGATATAGCCTTAGGAACCGCCCGGCTTTTTGGAATTGAATTATTACGCAATTTCTCTTTTCCTTATTTCTCAAGAGATATTGCAGAATTCTGGAGACGTTGGCATATTTCTCTATCTACTTGGTTTCGGGACTATTTATATATTCCTTTAGGCGGAAGTAAGGGGAGTGTCTGGATGAAAATTCGAAATACCTTTATTATATTTTTAGTGAGTGGATTCTGGCATGGAGCGAATTGGACATTTATCCTGTGGGGATTTTTAAATGCTCTGTTTATTATGCCTTCCATTATTTTTAATACGAATCGGAATAATTTAGAAATTGTAGCGAAAGGAAAATTATTTCCGACCTTCACTGAAGTATTTAAAATTGCGATTACATTTTCCTTAACCGTATTTGCCTGGATTTTTTTTAGAGCAAAAGATATTACTGAGGCATTTCAATATATTGGAGGAATATTAACCCCTTCTTTATTTACCCTTCCTGCGGTATTGCCCTTTCAGGTATTTGCCTTGTTGGCTTTTTTCAAAGGGATGGAATGGATGGGCAGGGAAGGACAATATGCTTTGGATACCTTCTGGCTTACCAAGCCCAGAATATTACGGTGGTCTTTTTATTTATTTCTTTGTTGTATTATATTTCTCTATCAAGGGAAACAACAGACCTTTATTTATTTTCAGTTCTAATCCATGAAAATATTTATTAATACCACGCTTTTATTTTTAATTCTCTTACTTGGATTATTGCTCATCCTTGAAGTAGGTTCACGGGAAGTAATAAATTCTAAAATTGAGGTAAAGATTAAATCTAAACCTCAAATACTTTTAGTGGGACATTCCCATCCTGAATGTGCATTTAATGATTCTTTAATTAATAATTTCAAAAACCTGGCAGAATCTGGGGAATCTTATTTTTACACTTATTTTAAACTTCAAGAAGTATTAGCACAAAATCCTTCGATTAATACAGTATTTATCGAATACACAAACAACCAAATTATTGCTGAGATGAATAACTGGATTTGGGATGATTTTCATATGTCTTATCGTTTCCCCATTTATGCTCCATTTATGTCTCTTGAAGATCAAGGGTTATTATTACAAAATAATCCTTCTGGATTTCTAAATGCTTTGTCTTATTCGAATAAAGCTAAAATAACTACTCTATTAAAGCGGGATTATGATTATAGTACCAAAATAGGAGGTTATTTATATTTAAATCGTAACAAAACCGATTCTTTATTGCAGTCTAAGGGAAAATCTGAATTGGATAAGGGTACAATAGCACCCGTAGATACAGGTATATCGGTTTATAATTTGCAGTACCTAAAAAAGATGGTTGAGCTTTTACAACAACAGGGCAAAAAAATATATTTTGTGAGAAGTCCTTTACATCCTAAGTATCCAGGGTATGATAATGAAAAAGAATATCAGCAAATACGGGTAAGTCAATTTAAGGGGATTAAATATTTAGATTTTTCTAAGTTTCCCTTACCGAATTCTGATTATGCAGATTTAGAGCATATTAATTATAAAGGGGCGGTAATATTTTCGAGTTGGTTTAATTCTTTGCTTCAGGAGGGATTATTGGAGACAGTGGATGCGCAGGGATTTATTAATGAACGAATACCAATTGAAAAGCAACCCGAAAATTATCTTCCTAAAATATAATAATAATTATAGTTATTAATTTAAAAAATAAATTAAGGTTTCGAGGTAGTATTATTCTATTCATTCAAACTAATTCTTTCAATACAATAATAATTAAAGAAACAATTAATTGATTTTTACATCTTCACCACAACCCCAGCCACGCCAGTATAATCAACTCTGTGAAGTAAAATTGGTTTATCTTCAAAATATTCTTCTACTGCTTTTCGGCATCCTGCCCAATGTCCATAATCATCCACAATTAATACTCCCCCGGGAATTAATAAAGGAAATAAATGCTGTAATAAATGCTGCGTAGATTCATACCAATCGGTATCTAATCTTAATAATGCAATGGGCCCTTGCGGTAATTGAGCGGGCAGTGTGTCTTCTACTTTACCTTGAATGTAATGGATATTATTTTCAGGATATTTTGTAGAAGCCATATTTCTTTTTACTTCTGCTAAATCGGCAACACACCACACCGAATCTGCATCCGAAGGGGCTTGGGTTTTCATTAATTTTTCAGCCGTATTTCCTTTAACATCTATATCCGCTGAAGTAGGCGGGGGCATCCCTTCAAAAGTATCATATAGATATAATTGGCGTTGGGTATTTCCTAAAGATTTTAAAGTAGAAGCCATCATCATAGCCGAGCCTCCTCGCCAAACCCCACATTCTACTAAACTTCCCGCCAGTTTATATTTTTCCAGATATAGTAACGAACGATACAATCCATACATCCGTTCTGGACTTGTCATGGAATAGGGAGAACAGTTAGACTGCAAAGCAACAAATGCTTCCTCATGAGGGAAGTTTACGGTTGTGTTTTTTTTTACGATTTGATATCCTAATTGGGAAAGGATTTTATTAATCATGAGAAAGAAAATCTGGAAAGGATATGAATGATATTAAATGGTGGAAGGTAGGAGGGTTAAGATTTTTTTCTGGCAATAAATGCATAACTCATTCCACAGGCTCTAGGATCTCTGCCCTCAATCCATTGACCCAAAAGTGAAAATAGGATTCTTACTGGATAGCGCAAGTTATAAGGAGCACCGGGCCATTGTGTTTTTCCATCTATGGTTGCATAGTGTTCTACCACCATATTCCGATCTAAAAGTAATTGTTGCACAATATGTGGCCAGGGTACAAAAACATGGTGATTTAAATCCAGGTCAGATTGCGTGAAGCAAGGAGGTTCACCATCTAAAACGGCTAATAACCGGCTTCTGCTCCACAGTGGATTGGGGGTAGTAATAATTAAATATCCTCCCGGTAATAAATAATCCGATACATTACGAATGGCATTCCAGGGGTTGTTTAAATGTTCCACAACATCCAACATAATCGCTACCCCGGGTCTTTCAGTACCAGGACAAGGTTCATCTAAATCCCAGCGGAGAATATTAGAAGATTGCGGAAAAAGATCAAATCCATTCCAGATTCCTCCTGCTTTTTCTACTGCTGCTTTCATACGACCATCACCCGCTCCAATATCTGCCACATGTTTTGCGGGGGCTTTAGAAACGAGTTCAGGTAAGCGAGCGGCTGTCCAATCATATCGGTTAACATTGGCGTTTTCATTTAACTTCAACATATCGTTATCTGGATAATAATTTTAACATTGGAATAGTTATCCTGGGCTACAACAACCCTTGTGCGAAGTTAAGGATTTCTTGGGGGGTTAGGGTAAAGAAGGAAAATCGATAGGGAGGATTTGTTCAGAAATTTTTATCTTGAGGAAAAATAGAACTAATGAAGACATTCTTAAATCTGTTATTAATCGTAGCAATTGGTTTAGGTAGCCTAACGGCACAAGTTGTTTCTGGACCCAAATTATCGGGAAGGACCCAATCCTTTCTTCAACAATATTCTGAAGCAGGCGTAGGGGATAAAGTTATTCCTGGATATGTAGGACGACAGCTATCCAACGGGCAATGGCAGTTGAGTGCTATAGCCCAAATTTCAAATACAGGTTTGGCTGAATCTTCCTTACAAAACCTGGGTATTCAAGTAAGAACCCGTGCCGGAAATATTTGGACATTATTTATCCCACCAGCAGTTATGCCATCCATACATCAACTTCAAGGGATTGAATACTTAACCTTAGATGAACCCGCCTATCCCCATTTAACCCAAGCGAGAAAAACTACTAGAGTAGATTCTGCGCATAGTGGAATTCAATTACCGATTCCCTATAGTGGTAAAAATGTAGTCGTAGGAATTATTGATTTTGGATTTGAATATCATCATCCAACTTTTTTTGATACCACAGGAGCAGTTTATCGCGTGAAACAAGTGTGGGAAATGGAGAGCCTTGGCATTCCGCCTACAGGATATAGTTATGGTCATGAATTAACCGATCCGAATCAGATTCAGTTAAATGGTACTGATAACCCTGAACAAACACATGGTACTGGAGTTTGTGGTATTGCTGCGGGTTCTGGGTATGGTAGTTCAGATATGAATCGTCGTTGTAGGGGTGTGGCTTATGAAAGTGATTTGGTATTTGTAGGGGTTCGTAGAGATTCTTTGGAAAACCAATGGTTGACCGGTGGCTTTGCCGATTTTATTGATGGCATCAGTTATATATTTAATTATGCTCAAACGGTATCCAAACCAGCGGTAGTGAATATTAGTTGGGGAGCGCATTCGGGTCCGCATGATGGAAGTAATTTATTCAATCAAGCTTGTAATCAGTTAAGTGGTCCGGGTCGTATAATCGTAATGAGTGCAGGTAATGATGGGGAAGCCCATATCCACCTGAAAAAAACATTTCAACCCACCGATTCTATTCTATCTACTTACCTCACCTTTCAACCTTCTACCTATCAAAGAACTTGGATTGATGTATGGGGAACTCCGGGGCAATTCTTTTGTGCTGAAGTGCAATTGTATGCTCAACAAATCGGAGGACAAACCACCTTGCCCGTGTGCATTGATAATACTACTACCGATACTTTTTTAATTGCAGCCAATGGAACCGATACTTGCTGGGTTACTTTTTTAAAAGAGACTTCTGCATTTAATGGTCAACCCAGAATGACGGTTCAAATTTTTAATAAAAGTCAAGATACGGTTGGATTAAAGTTTACCTCTACACAAGGAACCTTGCATATGTGGGATGAGTCCTATTATTATGGATATTCAAGAGGATATAGCAGTGAGTTTGATAGTTTATGGGATGTGCAAGCCCGAAGTGGAGATACCGAAACTACCGTTAGTGATATGGGATCTGCTACGGATGTTTTATTAGTAGGCGCGTATACCTCCAAGGTAAATTTCACAGATTATGCTGGAAATGGTTGGTCTTACAGTGGATATACCCAAACGGGTAACTTAACTCCCTTTTCTAGCCGAGGGCCCATGCGGGATGGAAGAATTAAACCTGATATCAGTGCTCCAGGAATGACCATTACCACTGCTTCAAGTGCTTTTGATACTGCGTATACGCCAGGAGGAAGCAGACAACAATTGGTAGCGGAAACTTGGACGGATTTAATCTTGAATAGAACCTTTTATTATTCCGAATTTTCAGGAACCTCGGCTTCCTCTCCCATGGTAGCCGGAATTGTTGCTTTGTTTTTGCAAACACATCCTCAATTAGATCCTCAACAAATATTAACCTTGATGGATCAAACTGCCATTCAGGATATATTCACTGGTGTTCTTCCTGCTGCCGGAAATAATAATTGGGGGCAAGGAAAGGTGAATGCGTATCAAGCCTTGTTATTATTAAATCAATCTACTGCGATAAATCCCACGGAGCCTCAAGATTTTCCTTTAGTGATTTATCCGAACCCTGGAAAAGACATCCTTAATTTATGGTGGGGAATAATGCCAGAGGGAGAGATGCAGTTGGAGATATTTGGCTTAGAAGGTAAATCTGTTTATCAAAATAAATGGCAGGTAACCGGGATGGAAGATAAGGCACAAATTTCTGCTGATGATTTTGCACCTGGGATTTATATTCTTCGGTTAATCACCCCTAAAGGCGCGGTAACGAAAAAGATTCAGATACAGGAGTAGTTAATTCTGCGGATATCAAATTCGAATATTTTTCAAAAAATAAACTATTTAGGATTCTTTTTGGTCAATTAATTTTTTTAAATTAATTTTAATTAGATTCTGCTATCAGCGGAATATTGAAAGAGTTACTGCCTATTCATGAGGGCGAAAGTTCATGAATCTTCGAAGCGATAAAAGCGCATTCGGTCATAGTTATTGTGTAAGGTATGTTAAACGTGCTATCCGTGAGTATTGGTGTGGAGTTTCGCTATCGGTTAACTTCAGGTGAGGAACGTAAATTAGTTCTTCCTAATCCTGAAAACATTAAGTTAGAGGTATTAGAAATGGCAATTCGTAAAAGATTGCAGGGAAATAATCAATTCTTCTTGAAAGAATGGGGTTTAGAAGAAACATCTGCTTCAGAACCCTTTGCAACTGCCACCTTTTTAGGATTACATCCTACGGATGAAACGGTTTCTGGATTTAAATCTCTGTTAATGATTTTAGGCGAAACCATAGCCAACAATTCTCAACATAATTAATATTGTTGAGTTTAGGTAGGTAAAGAAATTGTCGATTTTTCGACAAGGAGTATTTTTATTAATAATTATTTTGAATAATCTCGGGATCAGGGAAGATAAATCATTCCTGATTTTTTTTGCACTATTTAGGGGTTGAGATTGACTATTGTGGAGTAGAAAGTTGAAATCATAACATTCAGTTAACAAACGCAATCTTGAGTTAACCTATTTTTGACAATTCACTCGAAAACAATAAATAGACTATGGGGTTGCTTCAATTTTTTAATGCTAAAGACCGGACATTTGTGCCGTTGTTTGTTACCTATACGGGTAATTTGGTAAGTCTTGCGGAAACGTTAGAACAATTATTGAAGGTGGAAACCAGTAAGTGGCCACAATTGGTTAAGCAGGCACAAGAGATTGATGCCAAAGGAGAGGGATATAATCGAAAAGTTACGGTTGAATTGGGTCATAATTTTATAACCCCATTTGATCGGGAAGATATTCATGAATTAGCCACTGCAATTGGGGCTGCGCATGATTATTTACATGGATCTTTAAAACGTATCGCTTTATATGACATAAAAAGCATAGATCCGCATTTTGGGAAATTAGCCAATCAAATATTGAGAGGTGCAAAAGCCTTACAAGAAGCTGCTCAATTATTAGAAAGTTTAAAAAATTCTGTTGCCATAGAAAAGGCCTGTGATCAAATTAAAAAAATCGAGGTAGAGGCAGATGATACCTTTGAGGAAGCAACTTCCATGTTGTTTCGTGACGAGAAAGATCCCATTGAATTGGTAAAGAAAAGAGAGGTATTGGAATCTTTAGAAACGGCAACCGATCGAATTGACGATGCTGCAAATGTTATTCGGTCTATATTAATCAAATACGCCTGATTTTTCAGGATATTTTCCCTATATGGTTTTATTAATTACCATCATCATATTGGCATTAGCATTTGATTTCATTAATGGATTTCATGATGCTGCCAATTCCATTGCTACCATTGTATCTACCAAAGTACTTACGCCAACACAGGCAGTAATTTGGGCGGCCTTCTTTAATTTTATGGCCTTTTTTATTTTTAGGGATCATGGCGTTGCGAATACCATTGCCAAAACGGTTCAAGAAGCGTATATCACTTTGCCGGTTATTTTTTCTGGATTAATCGCTGCGATTATTTGGAATTTAGTTACCTGGTGGTATGGAATTCCTTCTTCTTCTTCGCATACCCTCATTGGGGGTTTTGCAGGTGCGGCACTTACGCATGCCGGACTTAATTTTGAGGCGATCAACGCTGAACCCGTTATTCGTACCGTTAGCTTTATTATTCTGGCTCCCTTAGTGGGGATGTTGGTTGCCTATTTGATTTCTATTTGGTTTATATTTTCTTTCAAAAAGAGTATCTGGCCGAATTTACTATCCTTGTTTATTATAATCGCAATTAGTATTGTTTTATATTATACTTTGGAAACGGATCCGGAGAAATTAAAATCTCATTTTGAAAGTAATACCCTGCAGATTATCTTTTATGAGAAAAATTTTAAATGGATTTTACTTGCCTTCATATTATATACCATGGGAGGATTTACCCTGTTGTTAAATCGCATGAATCATGCTACCGCTACCCAATGGTTTCGGAAATTACAATTGGTATCTTCTGCTGCATTTAGTTTAGGACATGGAGGAAATGATGCACAAAAAGTAATGGGAATTATTACCGTTGCCTTAATTGCTTCTGGAGAGATTACCGATTTTCATCAGATGCCGGTATGGGTTCCTTTAGCTTGTTATGCGGCGATTGCCTTAGGTACGATGAGTGGGGGTTGGAAAATTGTTAAAACGATGGGAACAAAAATTACAAAAGTTACCCCCTTTGAAGGAGTGGCTGCAGAAACTGCTGGCGCCATTACTTTATTCTTAACTGAAAACTTAAAAATTCCAGTAAGTACTACCCACACCATTACCGGATCTATTATTGGAGTTGGAGCGACTAAACGTTTAAGTGCAGTACGTTGGGGAATTACCACACAACTTTTCTGGGCTTGGGTGTTAACTATTCCGGTTTCAGCGGTGCTCGCAGCCCTTACGTTTTTAACGGTTAGTTTGTTTTTGTAATTCGTTTAGATTTAATTTTTAATTCAGCAATAGAAAGGCCTTCTGCTTTTCTTTGTTGAATTATAAATGCTTCACCACAGGCTAACTTATTTGCTAATGGAGTGCCGGGTAATACTATTCTCCAAAAGGGAGTAATATCGTTAAGACTTTTTCCAGCTTGATATTCTTCCCAAGCTTTTTCAGCGGCAATTCTTAAGAATATTCCGGTAGTTAAAGGGCAAGTCCATTCGGCGTGATAAGTTCGGGCAAAATCTTCTCGCATCGTAATTACATTTCCTTCTTGCCCTAAGGGAATATGTTCTACGTAGTCGGCAATAATCTGTGGAGTAGGAATTAACATCATACTATTCCCTGGAATACCCGCAAAGGGTTTTTCTGTTTCTTTTACTTCTGGGGCAGGGGGATTTAAGAATTTTTCTTTCCAGGATTTTGCCATAATGGTTTAGGTGTTTTTTATTTTCAAAATAAATTTAAACACTTTAAATAAAACTCTTCAATTATTTATTTAAAATTACTCAGAGGTTGTTTTTTATTTAAGTTCTGTAATTGTTTTCAGAAAGATTATAATACCTGAATTATTTTAGATATTTTCGGAGAAATATCTAAATCAAATTAATTTCTTTCTTTTATGAAACACACCTTAACCGTAATCGCATTCACACTTCTTGCTGTGGGTTGTATCGCTTTGTTGGGCTTTCGGCATGAACAAAGTGGACCTGTTTATCAGTATCGTCAATTTTCCACTGTAGAATCTATTATTCCTGGGGGATTGGGCCGTTCTCGGGTAATTGAAACCAATGATAGTGGGTCCGAAGTGGAAAAAGAACTAAAGAATTTTTATTCTTTAGTAGGTATTAATTTTAGCAATATCACTCAAAATGATCGGGTGATTGTAGAAAGAATTAATGCATGGACCAATGAAGGATGGGAATTACATTCCGTAACTACTGGCGTTCAAAGCCCTTCGGTTTCGGATAATGGAAATAGTACTGGGGGTATTTTTATTACTCGGTATTTGTTTAGAAAAGTTAAAGGTTAACATTTAAAAGTAAAATGACTCTGGGAAGATAATTTCCAGGGTCATTTTATTATTGAATAAATATTTTTTTGGGTTAATTAAATTGATAATAAATGAATCTACTTAATTTAATCCTAATAATTTTTTAATTTCTTCTTTTGCTTTTTTCTCCATTACGGCTGCTCTGGCGAATAATAAATTTTCTTCTAAATCAGCATGTGCTTTTAAATCTTCATGAAGCGATTTTAATTCTAACATTAAAACCCGGTAGGGCAGGGGATCTTGAGGTTCGAATCGGAAGTGTGAGGTTAATCGGGAAATATCTTCTACTTCTTCATTATCTGCACTATGATGCGCTTGTAAGGAGGCCATTTGAATATCGGGTAATTCCAATAAAGCGGCAGGTGGTCCGTTTTGTAAGGCTTCTTCTAATTGGTGAATAAAAGGAAAAACAATTTCTTCCTCTTGGCGCAGGTGATGCATAAAATCCGTCCGGAACTTATCAAAGAAAGTTTGCAAAACGCTCAAATGCGGAAATTCTTCAGAGTATAACTGTTCGGTTTTTCGAATATGATAATGCACCATGGGTAAGGTAACCCTGGAGTGGGCATGATGCGTATGGATTAAATACAGAATCAGTTGGCTACTGGTAAATTGCCCAAATCGCTGTGGGGCAGGAGGTTTACTTTCCAGGGTAAACTGAATTCTTAATTCCAGACGGTGTTGATCAATATGAAATTGTTGACATGCCTCTTGTAATGTCAGGTTACCGGACTTGAAAAAATCAAGTCCAGCCTGAAACAAAACTGCTGCGAGACGATAATCGTTCTCGATTAGTTCTTCAACCTTACTATCTCCATATGAGGTCATAGGTTGAAATTAAGGATTAAAGTTTATTCAGAAAAGAACCTAGATTACTAAGGTGCTGAAAACCTCAAAAATTAATTGGGGGGATAAGTTTTTTCAAAAATGGACTGCCAAAATAGATTTGAAGCTTCCCTATTTTATTTGGCAACCACAAATCGTTTGATTTCCGATTTATGATCTGCAATTATCTCTAAATTATAAATTCCGTCAGTTAATTCGTTAATATTAATCGTTAGGTGCTCAGGTTCTAATACTCCTGATTTAATGACCTTACCATTTATATCATAAATATTAAATTCATAAAGATTATTATAATTATTTACTGATAAGTTAATTTCTTTGGAGGCAGGATTAGGAAAGATATTCAAACCAAAAGTGCTTATATATCGGTCAATACCATCCGTAGTATACTCACACAATAAAGAATTAACAAAACCATAAAAGCCAAAGTAATTATCTTCATAACAGCGCAAACCGGCATAATAACCGCTATTACATACATTCCAACAATCCATATAGGGCGGAACAGGCAGGCCTAAACTTCCAATATGTTCAATTATTTTACTTTTGTAAATAAGTGGATTAGCAAAACTTCTGGGAATTAACGTAGAAGTATATTGTACTTTTAATGGATATCCGTTTAAGGTAATGAAACTGGTTGAGTCAACCGTAACCGTTAATTGACAAGTAATGCTATCTGGATAAGTTGATGGTAGTCCATATTCGATATATGACCAGCTATCTCCTGCATTTTTATTGAAATCATAGAGGATAACAAATTTATTATTTACATATAAAAAAACCCTATTACTATCCTCATACGTAAATAAACGATTCCTTAAAATATTTCTACTATCTCTAATTTCTATTGCCTTGCACATATGCCCTCCCCATAGCGTATCCCCGGTAGAAGTCCAAACTTCATAACTACTATAATGGGGATCCCAAGCAGTCCATAGGCCATGCTTCCAAGTAGCCCCTTTAGGTGCCCAAGAAAAGGATTGACCACTTATATTCAGTGCAAAAAATACAAGGGTTAGAAAGAGAGGTAGGTTTTTCATATACAAGGTATTTTTAAATAAATACAACTAAAGATTTAATAACTCATCGTTTAAATATACAATAATTCATCATCGGCTGGTAAGGAAATTAGTGGAAACTAATAAGTTGAATCTTCTTGTTTAAAAATAATTTAAAAAATAATGCATTTATGTTGTTTTACCTATAACCTGATTCAATTGTTAGAATTTATTTTTTGAATGACTTAGGTGGTTTTGGAATTGAAATTATGTAAAGGTTTCTTTTTTGATTACAATTTTTAGTATTGACTGGATAAATCATGTTTTCTTTAAGCAATTCAATTAATAATTTGCCAAAACGCTTATCTGACCAAACTAATATATCCTTGGTGTTGCACGGGATCACCAGCGCAAGATTGTGTTTTAAGTACATAAAAATATACCCCAGGAATTACCTCATTCCCCTTCACTTTTCCATCCCAAGATTGTTCAGGGTCAAAGGATCCAAAAACCAAATTTCCCCATCTATCAAAAATAGATAATTCATATTTTTCTGGCGTTTGTAATTGAATTTTAAACTGGTCAAAATTCCCGTCTTGATTAGGCGTAAATACATTCGGAATAAATACATCGTAGCCGGGTTCAACCAACAGATTCACTTGTTTTTCGATTACCTTGGTACATTCCGAATTAGATATTAAACATTGTACTGGCCAAGTTTTAATCTGAGGAAACGTATGTTTGGGATTTCTAAGTTCACTGTTATCGCCATCTCCAAATTTCCATCGAACAGCTAAAGAATCACTGGCGATTACCCTAAAAGAAGCCGTATGGGAACAGGTATCAGGAAATGCCAAAAAATCACCTGAGGGAACTGAACCTAAAAAGAAAGTATCTCTCAGTGTATCAGTACAAACTCCGGAATAGGCAATTTGGGTAAAGGCATAGGTGCCCGGTGCGGGTAAATCGTAAGCCACAAAAGTTCCTTGACGGGGAGGGAAAGAATCGGTTACCCAAAGGATAGAATCAATCAAACTCGAACCTGAGTAACTTAAAGAAACATACGGATCACAAGGTTGTGCGGTTAAGGTTAAGGCAGCAAAAGGCTGGGTTTGCAAGGTAATTAACTTGGTGACGGTATCATTTCCCACACAGGTACTTTCATTCGCGATTAGCCTTATTAAAAAGGTTCCGCTTTTAGGGTAATTAAACAATGGGTTTTGTTGAGAAGAAGAATCCGGGGGCCAGGTACCAAAGAACCATCGGTATTGATCGGCGGGCAATCCTTGATAAGTAAATTGTACTGGATACGGTGGACAATTCCCTGATGCTGTGTAGGTGAAGTCGGCAAATTCTTTTACCTCAAAATCAATTTTAAAAGCAGCAAGATTACAATTGGAGGAAAGGTTTTGATTCGACACTACGCCGGGAGTGGTAGGGAAATCGGAATAACCTCCGCAGCCTCCACATACTGCATGATACACGATTCCTTGAGGCGAAAATCTACTCGTTCCTCCATCTACATGTTCTTCGCTTTGATTGCCGCCTAAGAAGGTGCCATATTGCAAAGCGGTAGCCTCTGGTTGTAATACCATTAAATAAAAGTCGGTGCCATTGGTGCTGGTCTTTATTGCATTTGGGGTAGTTAAAAGACCTTGGGTGCTCAGGTGTGCATCCGAGGGATTGGACGCTCCTAAGGATGCGGCCCATCCGGAACAAAACAAGTTACCACAATTGTCAACCAAGAATGCAGTAGGAGAGAGATCAGGGAAATTTCGTCCGGAACCAAATCGGGTACTGATATTGGGTTGGGTAAGCAAACTATCAAAGCGAATCAAAAACATTTTTCCATTTATGTTTTCAAATAAATTCCCAGAAGGGCCGGCAATTCTGGGAAAAGCCCCTTCCGTTTGTCCATAAATCCAAATGTTTTCTTGGGGATCTAATTGTAAAAAATACCCTTGATCATAAGCGGTTGAACCCACATAAGAAGAGCGCAACCATTGATTCCCATTGGGAGGTAATACGGTAAGATAAGCATCTGTACTGCCCGCCGCACCTGTTTGCCAAGCGCCTGTAGTAGTGGGGAAGTTAGGACTTCGGGTGCCTCCAGTTACCACTACGTTTCCATATCGGGTAGTTTTAATTCCATAGCCTGCATCAGTATCGGAGCCTCCTAAATAAGTTGCCCATAATAAGGAAGTTAAATCCGCCGAAAATTTTAGCACTACAGCATCTTGATCTCCGCCAGGTAAGGGTTGAGCACATCCGGGGGTAACGGGAAAATCCACCGAACGGGTATGAGATACTACATAGATTTGATCAAGTGTATCGCAATACACTTCCCCCCGATAATGATCTCCATAATTATAATCTAAGCTGCCGGAATTATAGGCATCATCCCCAGTCCCCCCGATAAAAGTGGAGCCTAATAATTGATTTCCGCTGGCATTAAATTTCGCAACAAACATATCCCATCCTCCTCCACGCGCTCCTTGAATTGGAGACGAAGTGGGGAAATTATCCGATTGGGTAGTGCCCATTACGATGAGTTCCCCTTGACTATTCACCACAAGGCTATGCGGGTTCTCCGTTTGGCTTCCTCCCAAATAGGTAGAATAAACCAATTGATTACCATTGCTGGTAAACTTTGAAATGCTAACATCATACACACCTCCAAAGGTGGTTTGAAAGGCACCTATCAAAGGATATCCGGGGTTATAAACTCTTCCGCCTGCATACAGACATCCGCTGGGGTCATAGGTGGCGGTAAATCCAAAGTTATCTGCCAAAGACCCTGTGTAGGAAGAAAAGATTAAGGTTGGATCAATGACTAAGGGGAGTTTAGAATTATACTTTTCATATACAAAACGCAAAGTGTCGTTTGTTAAATGATAATTCAGGGATATCGGAAGATTACCTTTTTGGGGATGTATTTGCCAAGATTTGGGAGGGGATTCGGTTAGCTGTGTGAATCCCAGATTAGAGACCAGACTTCCATTGGGTTGCAACTGGGGATGAATGCCGGAATAAACAAGTGCCACTTGAGAGAGGTCAGCTCCGGGAGAAAGATGCAAGGAATATTTCACATGTCCTTCTTGGTCTTCTACGATCAAGTCAATTCCGGGATATAGATTTTTCCAAGTTAAGGTAGTGTATCCAGGAACGTTAACTGCCCAAGATGCGGGATCATTGTTTAGAAAGTAATTAAAGGTGGATGGAATAGGTTGGGAAGGGATAAGTTGCGTGTTGGGATGGGTATGGATAAACTTTAATTGAAATCCATGATGGGGAAAAACAGAATCTTGAGAAAAAGAATGATGAAGATATTCCGGATGGGCGACTACAAAAGTTAACCCGTCGTTTGTGGCAAAGATGGCTCCGAATTTTAGTGATGCTCGGTAAAGCACAGGGGATTCCCATTGACCTGAATTGGCGATCCATTGCATATTTCCTCCTGCAAATACCCATGGAAAAAACAGGTATATATAGCTTAAAGCCAACCACCGAGCCTTCTTCATTACCCGAATATACTGAAATTTAAACCAAGAGAAGAATACAATTCGGTTAAACCGGACTTAAATAGAATTTAATCGGGGATTAAAAAACCCCTTATTTTGTTGTTATAATCATGTCGTTAGTAACCTTAGATCAAATTCAGGCACCCGTAGTAGCCGAGCTCAAACAATTTGATGCGCATTTTAAGGGAGCGATGAAAACACGTGTACTGCTGTTAGACACGATCATGCAGTATATCGTAAAAAGAAAAGGCAAACAGATAAGGCCTTTGTTTGTATTATTATCTGCGAATTTATGTGGGGGAATTAAACCTGAAACTTATCGGGGCGCAGCTTTAGTGGAACTATTGCATACGGCTACGTTAGTGCATGATGATGTGGTAGATGATGCAGACCAACGTAGAGGTTTTTTTTCCGTAAATGCCTTATGGAAAAATAAAATTGCAGTATTGGTAGGAGATTTTTTATTGTCTCGAGGATTGTTAATGTCTCTTGAACATGATGATTTTCGACTTTTAAAAATTGTGTCGAATGCAGTTCGGTTGATGAGTGAAGGGGAGTTATTACAAATTGAAAAAGCACGCAAGCTCAATGTAGATGAGCCGGTGTATTTTGATATTATTCGACAAAAGACGGCTTCCTTAATTGCTTCCTGTTGTGAAGTAGGCGCTGCCAGTGCCAGTTCAGATATTGAGATGGCAGAACGGATGCGCTTGTTTGGAGAAAAAGTGGGGATTGCCTTTCAAATTAAAGACGACTTATTTGATTATGGATCTGCCGATGTAGGCAAGCCCTTAGGTATAGATATTAAAGAAAAAAAAATGACCCTTCCGCTGATTCATGTGTTAAACAAAGCATCGTGGACGGAAAGAAGGAAAATTATTAGTGTGGTTAAAAATTACAATACCCATCCCGTTAAAGTTCGTTGGTTGATTGATTATGTAATTGGGAATGGAGGGATGGAATATGCTACTCGTCAAATGCAACAATATGTTCAAGAGGCATATGCGATATTGGATACCTTTCCGGAATCTCCCAGTAAAGAATCTTTAAAAGCCTTGGTTCAATACACGATTGAAAGGGAAAAGTAAGTAGGAATTTATTTTTTTCAGGAAAGCCTATTTAGGCTAAAATGGGATTTCGCATTGTCATCAATTCCGGATAATTTTGGGGAATCTAAAAAATCGCTGATATGAGTTTATTAACAGTAGGGACAGTTGCTTTTGATGCGATTGAAACCCCATTCGGAAAGACCGATAAAATTATTGGTGGGGCAGCTACCTACATTAGTCTTTCGGCTTCCTATTTTACCCATCCGGTACATTTGGTATCTGTAGTAGGAGGGGATTTTCCGAAAGAAGAAATTCGCCTAATGGAAGAACGGGGAATTCATACCGAAGGACTCGAAATTCGTGAAAATGAAAAATCATTTTTTTGGTCTGGGAAATATCATAATGATTTAAATTCCAGAGATACCTTAATTACGGAATTAAATGTGTTAGCTGATTTTAAACCCTTAGTTCCTGCTGTGGCTAGGAGAGCGGAGTATTTAATGTTGGGAAATTTAACACCAGATATTCAGCGGGAAGTAATTCAACAAATGGAAGTTCGTCCGAAATTAATTGTGTTGGATACCATGAATTTTTGGATGGATGTTGCCATGGATAGTTTAAAGGAGACTTTAAAATTGGTAGATGTGCTTACCATCAATGATGAAGAGGCTCGTCAATTATCTGGGGAATATTCTTTGGTAAAAGCTGCGGCGACGATTTTAAAAATGGGTCCTAAATATTTGGTGATTAAAAAAGGAGAACATGGTGCCTTGTTGTTTCATGAGGGTCAGGTGTTTTATGCTCCAGCTTTACCTTTAGAAGATGTATTTGATCCAACAGGTGCTGGGGATACGTTTGCAGGTGGATATATTGGATATTTGGCGATGACTAGAAATACTTCTTTTCAAAACCAAAAGAATGCAATTATTTACGGTTCTGCGATGGCAAGCTTTTGTGTAGAAAGATTTGGTACGGAAAGATTATTAAATCTGAATAAAGAATTAATTGTAGAACGCGCACGTAAATTCATTCAATTGGTAGATACCGATTTGAGGTTAGAATTTTCTGCATAATCAAATGGCATCCCCATCGTGGGTTTTGGCGATAGAAAAATATCGGCCTTCAGATGTTTTCCCTGAACCGGGTATTCCTTTTATCATTCAATTAGAAGGGCAAGAGATAGCGGTTTTAAGAATTTCAAATGGATTGATTGCCTACAGACCGCAATGCCCACATGAAGGATTTTCCTTGCGTAAAGTAAGACCTGATGCAGAAGGTTTTTTGGAGTGCCCCCTTCATCGGTTTCGGTTTGATTTATCCGATGGACTTGAACTCGGAGGCAGAGGAAGATTGGCATGTTTTCCCGTTAAGGAAACTGACACCGGAATATACGTTGCCATTGGATAAGTCGTTAACCCATACAATTGTAAATTAACCCATGGAATCAACCCAAACCATTTCACAAGAGGAAAAGGTAGAATTACAGCATAGTTACTTAGAGGGGCCTCGTTCCCGTTGGCGAGAATTTGTTTTTGCCTTTCGAGTATTCCTGGAGTTTATTCGAGGCTTTCGGGTCTTGCATTTCGTTGGGCCTTGTGTAACAGTTTTCGGATCCGCCAGATTTAAGGAGAACCATCCCTATTATCAGTTAACTCGGGAGATTTCAGGTGCCATCAGTAAATTAGGATTTACCATCATGACCGGTGGGGGGCCGGGATTAATGGAAGCTGCCAATAAAGGAGCCAGAGATGCCGGCGGAAAAACGGTAGGTTGTAATATTTTACTTCCTCACGAACAAGACCCTAACCCCTTTTTAGATGTGTTTGTAGATTTTCAATATTTTTTTGTTAGAAAAGTATTGCTCGTTAAATATTCTTATGCTTTTGTCATCATGCCGGGTGGGGCAGGAACCTTAGATGAAATGTTTGAAACCCTAACCTTAATTCAAACCAAAAAGATATCCTCCTTTCCGGTGGTGTTAATGGGCATTTCCTATTGGCAACCCTTGATAGAGTTTATGCATAAAATGGCAGCAGAAGGTACGATTAGCAAACAAGATTTAAGTTTGTTTTTGATGACAGACTCGGTTGAAGAAGCGGTGAAACACATTGAAAAATATGCCGTTCAGCAATTTCGATTAAAATCAGTTCAACCCCATAAGATTGGGTTATTTGGAGAAGGTTGATTTTCTGGAATCCTTCGTTCGCCCTTGCAGGCAGGGAAATATATACGGAAGAAGGTATTACCAATATTCAAAGCAATAAAGTAAAGTGGGTAAATCCATTGGATGAATTCAGTTCATTACTTTAAATCATTTACGAGTTTGGCAGCACAGAAAAACATTTACAAGCATTGAGCGCTTTGTAAACTGAATTGTAACAAAACGCATAATTTTATACCTTTATGTATTATACCAAAGAGTATAATACCAAAATGTATAAATACTAATAATGAAAGATTCTCCATTTATATACGGTACCACAGTAAGTGTTCAGTCATTTACCAACCGAGAAATTGAGTCACGTAAATTAAAAAGCAACCTGTTAAATGGAATTAACACCACAATAATATCACCCAGAAGATGGGGGAAATCATCGTTGGTAGAGAAAGTAATAGCAGATATAAATAAAAAAGAAAAATTAACTAAAACAATAATCATCGACCTGTTTTCTGTAGGAAGCGAAGAGGAGTTTTTGGAGAAATTTGCACGTGAGGTAATTAAAGCATCTTCCTCTAAATGGCAAGAATGGATGGCAAGTGGCAAAGAATTTTTTAAAAAATTAACGCCAAAATTAAGTTTTGGAATAGACCCAATTAGTGATTTTAGTTTAAGTTTTGATTTGCAAGAATTAAAAAAAAACAATGACGAAATTTTAAACTTACCCGAGATAATTGCACAAAAAAAAGGTATCAAGTTTATCATTTGTCTTGATGAATTTCAAAATCTATCTTCATTTAAGGATTATATTGTTTTTGAAAAAAAAATGAGAGCATGCTGGCAACGACACAAATCTGTTACCTATTGTTTGTATGGCAGTAAACGACATATGATGAGCGATATTTTCAACAATCCTTCTAAACCATTTTATCGCTTTGGGGATATCATGTTATTGCAAAAAATTGAAACAAAAAAATGGGTGTCATTTATTACAAAAAGTTTTTCAAATACAAATAAAGTAATTGATGAAGAAACTGCTGAAATGATACCATTTATTATGAAAAATCATTCTTGGTATGTTCAACAACTTGCACACTATACATGGAATTTAACGAGTAAAAAAGCCACCTTAAATGAGCTAAATATTGCACTTACTGAACTAATTAATGCCAATGCTCCATTATATCAAAAAGAAGTAGAAAGTATCAGTCAAACACAAATTAATTTATTAAAAGCTGTAACCAAAGGTGAAACACAATTTACGAGTACTGTAACCATGCAAAAATACTTGTTGGGAACACCCCGAAATGTAAGCAAAAACAAAACTATTTTAATTAATAGCGATGTAATTCATGAAATAAATGGCAAATATGAATTTGTTGACCCGGCTTTTGAATTATGGTTTAATAAACAATTTTTCAATAAAATTTTCACTATAAAAAAATGAGCAATATATCAGGAATAATATAAAGAATATAAGCCATGCTTCGGCAAGACCTAGAATTTAATGGCGATGTACAAAGCATTGAACAACTACGTTTGGATTCTTTTTTGAAAATATATTCGGTTAAAAACAAAGATTTAGAGTTACTGGAAGACAAATACAAATCTCCAATTCCTAATAAGTTTCTTTGGGTAAAAGAATAAGGCAATTGGGCAACAAGTGAGGATCAGGGAATAACAGGCGATGAACGGATGGAGTTTGTTGAAAGACAAATGTTTCCTACACTTCGCAATTTCGAATAAAATCAGTTTGACCCCAAAAGCTTGGGTTATATGGAGAAGGTTGATTTCCATAATGGAAGGAAGGAGTTGCATAACCCTAGGCACAGTATAGACACACAATTGTGCGGCTATACATCAAGCAATTAAGGAAAGAATATTTGTCTAACCCTTGATACCTGCAGAAATCAAAGTAAATTTCAGGTTCAAACCTATTTAATTATTCTGCAATTCCATTCAAATTAATTACTGTTAATTCATGTTTCCAATAGAAACCGGAACCTCTATTATGTGGTTAATCTTGCTGCCCATTTTGGCAGCGGTGATGACTCCATTTAAGGACCAGTATCGAACCGCCTATTATGTATGGACACTCTCCATGGCAACCTTATACGTTTGTTTGATCGCCGTTACCCCAGTTACAGATCAGACCGTTAGGTTCCTAAATGTATTTGTTTTTAGTATCGACAAATATTCCTGGTTATTTACCCTGCTCATTGGTATTTGTTGGTTTATCACGGTGTTATATGGATCGGCTTATACCCGATTTCATTTTCGGGCATCGGCCGATAAATTTTATGCTTACTTAAATGTTACCGTAGCAGTAATCACTGCCAATAGTTTAGCGGGTAATTTATCCACCTTGTTTTTGTTTTACATGTTAAGCATACCCTTGATTTATCCTTTATTAACCATACGGAATACAAGGGAAATGAGGTTGGCTGCGAAATCCTATTTGTTAAATGTTGGGCTTCCTCCCTTGTTAATTGTATTGCCGGTATTAGGGTATATCTGGTATCGTTCCGGGAGTATGGAGTTTCATCATGCCGCACATAATTGGATTCATTCCGAACCCTTATTGGGTTCTTTGATACTATTTTTATTTGTAATCGGATTTTCCAAAAATTCAGTTGCTCCCTTTCATCTATGGTTACCTCGAACCGCGCACGCTCCTTCTCCAGTATCGGCATTGGTTCATTCGGTGGCATCCGTACAAACCGGAACTGTTGCATTGGTGAAAATCGCAGTTTACTTCTATGGATTGGACAATATGCAAGCCTTAAACAATGTGGTATGGCATACCGGTTGGCTTAATTATTTATGTGGATTTACGGCTATTTATACGGCTTGGAAAGCCTATAAAACCCATGATTTAAAAAAGCGATTTTCTTTTTCAACCGTAGGTCAATTGTCTTATATTATTACAGCTATATTAATTGGCACCAGTGCCTCTTTACTGGGTGCGGTACTGCATATCGTTACCCATTCTTTTGCTAAAATGTGTTTGTTTTTTGTAGCTGGATTTTATGAAAGTTCCTATGGTACGGTTAAAACCCATGATATCACCAAAATTGCTCCTTATCACAAATGGATAGTAGTAGCGGTGGGCATTGCAGGATTATCCATTACGGGTTTCCCTTTTCTCGCGGGATATTACAGTAAGGATTTGATGTTATTGGAAGAAATTCACACGAAACATTATGCATCAGCCTTGTTTCTGTTAATGGGGAGTGTAATTAATTTCATGTACATCCTACCTATCTTAAAAGCCGGATTCTTAACAAAAGTTCGTCAGCCATTAATTGTAAATCCCATTCCTCCTGCTATGGGTATCGCCATCAGTATTTGTTGTCTTGCGTTAGTAGCGCTTAATTTTTACGTCTATCACCTCATGCGCTTATTGGCGCAATAAAAATATTTCATGAATACAACCAACCCTACACCAGTGCCTTTAGATTATTTAAAGGGATTGACTCAGAATTGGAGAAGTGATTTGTTATCCGGCGGTATAATTTCCCTTATCGCTTTGCCTTTATGTCTAGGCATTTCCTTAGCATCGGGTGTTCCTCCTATTTCAGGGTTGATTGCGGGCATTGTGGGTGGGATGGTGTTATCCTTAATTAGTGGATCACATTTAACCATCAATGGACCTGCTGCAGGATTAGCGGTGATTGTACTTACGGCGGTGGAAGGTTATAGAGAGATGGCGCCCGCCGGCCTTAGTCCTGATCAGGCCAATCTATTTGCCTATCAAGCCACTTTAGGAGTTGGCGTAGCTTGTGGTGTACTTCAAATTTTGTTTGGGTTTATTCGAGCTGGGGTCTTGAGAAGTTTTTTTCCTTTATCCGTTGTACATGGAATGTTAGCTGCAATCGGCATTATGATTTTTGTTAAGCAATTTCATACCGGTTTGGGCGTGTCACCTTTGGGTAAGGAAATGCTGGAGGTTATCCTGTCTATTCCCAATAGTGTGATTCATATGAATCCTCAAATTGCCACTATTACAGCAGTATCCTTGCTTATTTTGATTGTCCTTCCCTTAATCCCAGTTTCCTGGATTAAAAATATTCCTGCTCCATTGGTAGTCATATTGGTTGCAATACCCTTGGGTATGTATTTTAATTTAGATCATGAACACAAGTATCTGTTTCTAAACAATCAGGAATATACTGTTGGTCCTCAATATTTAGTGACCTTACCTGATAAACTATTAGATGGAATAGTGTTCCCCAGATTTGATTATTTGTTGACTGGATTTGGTCTTCAAATGATACTCACGTATGCGTTGGTGGCAAGTTTGGAATCCTTACTAACGGCTGCTGCGATTGACAAAATGGATCCTTATTATCGGGAATCTGATTACAACCGTGAGTTATGGGCGAAAGGTACGGGCAATATTATATCTTCTATGATAGGGGGATTGCCCATAATTGCTGAGGTTGTGAGGAGTTCCGCCAATGTAAGGTTGGGTGCCCGTACGCGATGGTCGAATTTTTTCCATGGGGTATTTCTTTTGATATTTGTCGTTTTCCTTTCTCCATATCTACATAGTGTTCCGCTGGCTGCCCTGTCTGCTATACTGATGGTTACCGGATATCGGTTGGCATCTCCTCAATCCTTTATTCATATCTACAAAATTGGTAAAGAACAATTAATCCTATTTATCACGACCATTCTGGTTACATTGCTGACAGATTTGTTGGTAGGGGTTTTTGCTGGGATAATGTTAAAGTTAGGTCTTAATCTTTTGCATGGAGTTCCTTTCAAATTTCTATTTATTCCAATGATTCGGGAAACCGAAAACCCTGAGGGTAAAAAGGGATTGTCGTTAGAATCGGCGGCTGTTTTTACTTCTTTTATGAAGATTAAAACGGAATTAGATCGATTGGCAAACGGTCAGCCTTTATTTTTGGATGTTATTAAAGCGGAGATGATTGATCATTCTGTATTGGATAGTTTAGAAGATTGGAAAAAAAGATACGAAAGAAAAGGTGGAAGTTTGGAAATCATAGGGCTTGAACATTTTAAACCCGTCTCCAGTCATCCTTTGGCTACCCGTCATCAGGCTAAGAAGTGAGGTTATGGAAAGAATAATAGGAACGGCATTAATTACCTTAATAGCACTTATCTCTTCCGGTTCTGCTCAAAATTATCGCTTACACGACGATCAATCTATTGGTTGGATTGCTTTAACCGGAGGAATTCCAATCGCTCCCAAATTAGATTTATATCTGGAGTATCAATGGAGAAGAACCGGAGCCCAATACTTTAATCACTGGGAACAAAGCCTTGCCCGGGTTGGATTTACCTATGCGGTATTGCCAGGCATAAAGTTTAGAGCTGGTTATGGATTTATTGAAACCTTCCCTTTTGGTGAATATCCAATTAACAGTTTTGGTAAGGTTTTTCCTGAGCATAGAATATTCGAATCGTTTATACTCCATCACACCCAGGAACGATTCACCTTTATGCATCGGTACATGTTGGAGCAGCGATTTTTAGGAACGTATGCAAATGCAACCGAAAACCGTATTGATAGATACACTTTTGTAAATCGTTTGCGGTATCAAGGTCGGATTCAAATGCCGCTTCAGGGAAAAACCTTAGATGCCATAGAATTCTATTTGGCCGCCTGGGATGAAATCTTTATTGGGTTTGGCAAAAATGTAAATGCGAATGTGTTTGACCAAAATCGTTTTGCTTTTTTGTTAGGGTTTGCGCTACGGAAAGATTTGAAAATTGAAGGTGGATATTTTAGTCAGATTATTCAACTGAGCAGAACGATACAACAACATCCTGTTTTTCAACAAAACTCAGGGATGATATTTGCGGTTAGTTTTTTCCCGGAGGGTAAGCAAAAACAAAAGACTAAACCGATTCAATCAGGATAAAGGAATCGGGGTTATACCCAACCCCTGTTAGGGTTAGCCCGTGAGGGTCTGCTGAAGGCCCTCCTTTTTTATCTTGAGGGTGATGTAATAATTGGGTAAAATCCTGAAACGACAATTTGCCTGATGCCACTGAGAGTTGAGTGCCTACTAGGAGCCTTACCATTCCTCTTAAAAAACGATCCGCCCGGATATGGAACCGATATTCATCGGGTAATATTTCCCATTCCGATTGATAAATCTTACAATAGGTGGTTTGGTAACTGCCTTGACTTTTAGCGAAAGATTTAAAGTCAATCGCGGTTTTTATTTCAGCGGCCAAAACTTGCAATTTTTCTGGGTCTGGCTGAATAGGTTGATAGGCAGAAGTATGTCGAATAAAGGGATCTTTTTTAAAATGTAGCCGGTAGGTATAACTTCTCCATTTGGCATCAAATCGAGCATGGAGCGTGGGATTCACAGGTTTCAGGAGCGCATGAACCGCAATGTCTGGGGGGAGTATGCCATTGATTCTGCGTAAAAACGGCGCAGGCGGTTCTACGTTAGTGTCGAAATGTATAAACAACTGAGAAGCATGCACTCCGGTATCGGTTCGTCCCGCGCCTTGAGAAGAGATTTCTTCCCCTAAAATTTGCATTAGACACTGATCCAGGATTCCTTGAACCGTAAGCGCATTGGGTTGTTTTTGCCACCCTGCATACCGAGTGCCCTGATAGGAAATCTGAAGAAAATATCTCAATTTAATATAAACAAATATATATTAAACTTTAATATATTATACTTTCTCTATAATCATAGCGGCTCCTTGTCCTACTCCAATGCACATTGTAGCCAATCCATAAGTGACCTCAGTTCTTCTATGCATTTCATGCACAAGCGTAGCGGTTATTCTAGCCCCGGAGCATCCCAGAGGATGGCCAATGGCAATTGCTCCACCATTTACATTTAAGATATTATCCGAAAACCCAAGTTCCTGTTGACATGCCAATACTTGAACAGCAAAGGCTTCGTTGAGTTCGATTAATCCGATTTGACCTAAAGTTAGTCCGGCACGTTTCAATGCCTTTTGTGTGGCGGGTACTGGACCTATCCCCATAATGGCAGGATCTACCCCTGCAACTGCTGAGGATACAATCCTAGCGAGTGGTTTTAAACCCAATTCTTTCACTGCTTTTCCACTGGCCAATATAACTGCTGCTGCTCCATCGTTAATACCTGAGGAGTTTCCTGCGGTTACACTTCCACCCTTTTTAAAAGCTGGGGATAAAGCAGCTAATTGCTCAATTGTTGAGGTTCTGGGATGTTCATCTTTGTCAAATACTTGAGGAAGATCGTTCTTTTTGGCAGGCGGTAAAGTATACGGTAGTATTTCGTTTAAAAACTTACCTCCTTGCTGAGCTTCTGCCCATTTACGCTGGCTTTCAAAGGCGAATTGATCTTGCGCTTCCCGACCAATATTATATTTATCCGCTAAATTTTCTGCAGTTTCTCCCATAATAAAGGGATGATGTAAGGCAGATAAAGCAGGATTGGTAAATCTCCAACCAAAGGTGGTATCGAAAAATTCGGGTAATCTTCCATACGCCTGTTCTGACTTTGCCATCACAAAAGGCGCACGGGTCATAGATTCTACCCCACCAGCAATAATTATTTCTCCTTCGCCACAGCGAATGGCACGCGTGGCATCCATGATCGCTTGTAATCCGGAAGCACATAAACGGTTAACCGTTACTCCTGCAGTTTCGATGGGGAGTCCGGCTAATAAAGCAGCCATACGAGCAACATTTCGGTTGTCTTCTCCGGATTGATTCGCTGCCCCTGCAATTACTTCTTCTATTTGACTTGGGGGAACCGCTGGATTTCTTTCCATAATTCCCTTAATCACCTGTGCTAACATATCGTCGGGCCGTACACGACTTAAACTCCCAGCATATTTACCTACTGGCGTTCTGCAGGCATCAATAATATAAACCTCATTCATGATGGATTCTTAACTTTGTTGCAAGTTAACGGATAGATTTTAGATGATACAAAGAATACAAACCTTGTGGTTTTTGGTTGCGGGGATTTCAGCCCTATTGAGTTGGGTTTTTCCTTTCTGTTTTTTTTCAGATTCAACGAAGGAATTTGAAGGACTGATTAAATTGACCGGGATTGAACTTCAGGATTCTGTTTCTTCCCAATTTTTCCCAGCTACAGATTTCATGGAAGGATGGATTTTGTTGATTTTAGCTGCATTGAATGTTTTTTTACCCTTTATATTAATCGGCCTTTTTCAAAATCGTAAGTTGCAAATTACCTTAAGCACCTTGGCGTTGACCATTCCAGTGATAAGCATTTTAAGCGCTTTTGTATTTGTCTCTAGTGGGATTTTTAGGTTAGAACAAAAAGGAATAGAAGGGGTAAGCATTCAGGTAGGATGGGCGATTGTATTGCCTTTGATTGCCCTTTTGGGATTAGGGTTAGGAAGGAGAGGGGTAAAAAAAGATGAAGCGCTGATCCGATCTATGGATCGTATTAGATAAAAAATAATAAAATTATTTACGCAAGTCGGTTAACTTGATTCTGTTCCAACATATGAATCAATTTTTCCTGCATTTCTATAGTTCTAATCTGAGAATCTATTGTTTGTTGCAAAGAAGTAAGCAGGGTTTTGACTTGATCTATTTCTTGTTGAAGAGAAGGTACCAGCGCAACATTTGAAGTTTGGATATCTAGAAGAGGGCCAGCGGTAGTGCCGGTTGAATAAACGGACAACATTTTTCCTTCTCCGGTAATTAGCCAGTCTGGGGAGATATTGAAAGTTTTATAAAGTTGAATGATAATGTTGGCAGTAACTTCATTTCTTCCCTTTTCAATATTAGAGATATAAGATTGTTTGAAGCCTAGTTGAATGGCAAGTTCAGCTTGCGTTAGGTGCAAACTTTTGCGTGCGCTTATAAATCGTTGGATAACATTTTGCATTTTTTTTATTTAGGAAATAAATTTCATGCAAAATTAGATAAAAATAACACTGTAGGTAATAATGTTTTTGACAAAAAACAAAGTAAAAAATCAAAAAACGACTATTCATACGACGAATGTGTCCGTTCATGAATAAATTCACGAGTTTCGTGAAACTGGGGATACATATTCAATCAGTAAAGGTATTTTTGTGGAATCTGAGATAGAAAAATCCTGTGAGGACAATTCATTTTAGGTGAAAAACAATCAAAACCAATTTAATAAGCCTATGCGCAAGTTAAACTTCATGATGCAGGCAATGGCAGTACTCGTGTTATCCGCAGGAGTATTCACCGGTTGCCGCAAGGGGGAAGATGACCCCTGGCTAACCCTGCGTTCCCGTAAAGCCCGTTTAACGGGTAAGTGGAACATTACGTCTGGAAAGGTTTCTAAGGGCCAAATGTATATGGCACCGAACAGCCAGATGATTTCCGGAACTTTTGATGAGATCTACAAAGGATCTGTCGTTCAACAAATCAACCGTTTCTCTTGGAATGGGATGGATTCTGTTCGTGACGTACAAGGAACTTTTGAAGGTACTGTTGAAATTTTCAGAGATGGAACTTACAAAATGAACATGGTTAAGCGTGTTGCCGTTACCGCAACCGATACCACCAAAATTACTTCTGGAGCCTACACTGAAGGATACTGGACTTTAACTGGTGGAACCAACGATACCCGTAAGCGTGAGCAATTGATGTTACAGGAAGTTAAAAACGCCCCAATCGGTGGTGTTGCTACTGTAAACGACAATCCCGTTCCTAGCGCTTTGTACAACATTCGTCAACTTAAGCACAAAGAAATTGTGGTTGAGTATGAGAATAACAGTAATGATGCGGCCAACTACGTAAAAATGGAATGGACTTGGAGTCTTAAAGACTAACCCATTTCAAAGAGAACTATGCTCAACATGTTTAACTTTTTGAATAACACCTATCCGATGAAAAAAGGAATACTTTCTAATTTCAAGGGGGCGGTTCGTATGCTTACCGCTGTCCTTATTCTATCTGCTTTCTACCCATTACACGCTGCCAAATACTATTGGGTGGGTGGGTCCGGTAACTGGCGTGACTTAAGTCACTGGGCCAGTGCCTCTGGTGGTACTGAGAAATATCTCACCCTTCCAGGTACCTATGATGATGTTATCTTCGATGCTAATTCAGGCTTCGCAGCTGCTAACAACACGGTAACTCTAGACAGTACTGGTCATTGTTATACCATGAACTGGACAGGGGCTACCAATACCCCTATCTTTACAGATGGTTCTAACAACTACCAGCTATATGTTTATGGAAGCCTTACTTTATCAGCAGGGATGACATTTGACATTAATAGCTTGTATTTCAAGGACAATGATGATTTCTATTATTGGGGTTATTACAACAGCAGCGAAATGAACAGAACCTTGACTGCTAATGGCGTAATCCTTAATTCTAATATTATTTTTGACGTTGATAATGATTATATTGACCTTATAGGAAGTATCAACAACAACAACAATATTGTAATCCTTCAAGATGGAACTTACCTTTTAGCTGTTGGGGATACCATTACTTGTGGTACTTTCATAATTAATGACTCTCCAAGTTTGGATCTTAGAAACGGAGCCATCATTTCTTCTACCTTCCAAAACAATGGTAATTTCCCAAATCTAGAATTAGCAGGATCTCATATTTCTGTTGTTTCTTCTTTCATTGCTTCTAGTGGCGGTGGATTTGTAAATTATCACAATGTTACGCTTAACGGTGTGCCTTCTAACCCAGCGATGAATGTTACTTTAGATCTTACTAACTCTAGTTACCATAATCTTGTGGTTACTCCTGGTAGTACTTGGACTGGTAATTTAACCATCAACAACAATGGTTTTGTAATGTTTCTGCTGATGTGTTGAATTTGATTTTAACCAATGCTGCCAACAACGTTTATAACAATGCTGATTTTACAGTAAATAAAAGTTCCATTTTAGATGGAGTATTTTTTCTAAACAATGGTTCTATTGATGCAGAAGACGCAGACTCTTTAACTTTAACCGCAGGGACTGTGGTTAACATTAGTCCTGCTCAAAGTTTAAGCACTTCCCGTTTAATGACCCTTGGTACTGCTGCAGATACTGTAAGAATTTCTTCTACTTCTGCCGGTAATCAAACTGATGTTACTGTATTAGCTGGAAGCTACTGTTTAGATTTCGTAAAATTCACAGACGTAGATTTTTCTGGTGGAAATGCTGATTTAAATGCACCTACAGGATGTAATGGTGGAAATAACACTGGTATTACTTTCGCTGCAAGTTGTGGTGTTACTCCAGAAGCTTTCTCTTGTAACAATCCTAGTAGTTTAAGTATCTGTTATGGTTCGCCTGTAACTATTTCTTACAATTATTCTGGAGCAACATTAACAGGCGCTAATGTGTTTGGATTATGGATTTCTGATGAAAATGGAAATTGGACAAACACCAACATTGCAAATGTTACATCTGCTACTCCAGTGCCGTTTGTAGTTAACATTCCGAATTTAGGAACATCAGGAACTAATTATCGTTTCTGGGTTTCTGCTTCTGAAATTCCTGGAAATGGTTTCTCAGCACCAAATCCTTCCCCTGTAAGTATTGGAGGTGCGCCTAACCAAACTTGGTCGACTGGAAATTACTTCAGTCTTCAACCTGGTGAAGTATTTGAATTTGGATATGATATTGATGGATTAGCTCCATGGGATTATACTTTTACCGATGGTTCTTCTATTCAAACCATTACCAATCAATCTAATCCTAGTGTTTTCACGTATCAAACCCAAACTACCGACCACGAATATCAATTTTTAAGTATTAGTAATGTTTGTGGGGTAGGGAATACTTCAGGAAGCACTCGTATTATTAATATGGCTGGAGATCAGGATGAAAATCCTTCGGTTATGTTCTTTGGAGATACCACGATTTGCCGTATGTACAATGGAGGTAGTGATTTTGTAGAAATCAAATCTATGATTTCAAATACCGTTAACCCTGATGATTACAGAGTTTATTATGAACGTTCTGATGATCCAGGAGATGTATATAGTTCATCACACAATGATTATTTGCGGTTAATTTCTCAGTTCCCAAGTACTGCAAGTGTTGGATACAAACCATTGTTTTTGCAGAACACTAATTCTGGTGCAAACTATACCAACGTAAGTGGGTTCGTTAAAGCAACTGTAAATGCTCGTCCAGAAGCTACTTTGTCTTTAGCAAATGGTGCAAACAGCACTATCTGTCAAAACTCTTCTACTACTTTGGAGATTGATTTCACAGAAGGTAATGCACCTTGGACCGTTAACTACGATGCAGGTGGATCAGTATTAACCATTACCGGTATTACTACTAATCCTTACCAGTTTACTGTTGCTCCACAAACCTCTACTAATTATGCGTTGAATACTTCAATAGCTTCAGTAGTTTCTGGAACTTGTTCCAGTGAATCAGGATCCCTAAGTGGTAGCCAGTTTATCAATGTTCAAGATCCGGCATCTGCTACTGTATCAAGTCATGATACTACTTTGTATTATTGTTCAGCTACCAATTCTGGTAGTCCTTATGCATTAGTAGTTGACATTCAAGGCGGTAATGCACCTTATTCTATTACTTACACCGCAGGTTCAAATTCGTTTAACTATGGTGGATTAGGAACGGGTGTGAACACCATTAATCTTTATCCTAACGTAACTACTACCTACACCGTAACTGGTGTTAATTCAGGTGGAGTTTGTGTGGGTGGATATGTAAATGCAGCTCCAGTAGTAGTAACTGTAAATAGTGTTCCTGGTCTTTCTGCTACGATTTCTGGTGCGGGAAGTATTTGTAATGGTTCTTCTATCAACTTATCTGTAAATATAACTGGGTCTTTCCCTGTTAACCTTACCTATTTTGATGGTATGAATCAGTACACAGTGAATGGAATTACTTCAACTCCATTTTTATGGACTGTTAACCCAACAGCTTCTACTACTTATGCTATTCAGAATCTTTCCAACTTGTGTAACAGTAACGCATCTACAGTTTCATCTGTAGTTACTGTTAATAGCTCTGTTACATCTGCTTCATTCTCAGTAATGCCGATGGGTGGTATGGATTATTATTTCACAAATACTTCTGCTAATGCAATGAGTTATTGGTGGGATTTTGGAGATGGAACTACCTTCTCTACCACTACTGCGGATACCATGCATACTTATATGGCTCCTGGTATTTATCAGGTAACCTTAACTGCTATGGGCGCATGTGGTTCACAAACTTCCGTACAAACCATTACCGTGGTTATGACAGGAACCGCTTCAAGTTTAGATCAAGTATTAGCTCAAGTATATCCTAATCCTTCCAACGGTCAGGTGTTTATTGAGCTTACCGGAACTACTTCTACTTTTGATATGACAGTTGAGAATCTGCAAGGTCAGGTTATCGCTGAAGGTCAAATTGTAGGGGGTAACCGTGCAGAGATCAATCTTGAAACTACTCCAGGTGTATATATCGTTCGTCTTCAAAATGGAGAACAAACGTTAGTACGTAAACTGGTTATTCAGTAATCGTTGGGCTTATTTAAACAAAGAGGAAATAACAACATGAACAAGCAAATCATATGGATGGCCCTCAGCCTATTAACGGTTACGGCCTTCATCGGGTGCAGAAAAGATGATGATTCTGCACTTTCTAAAGTAGTCATTGCATCTCAAACTTCTACAGTTAGAGATACCATTAATGACAGTATTGTTGACCCATCCAGAGTCATTCACTATACCGTGAATGTAGTACCTGCTGGGAATGCAACAGGTGGTAATAAAGTCGCTGGTTTATCAGGAGCTCAAGTAACTTGCTCTGTAAACGGTGTATTAACTACCATCACCACAGGTTCTGACGGACAAGCTACTTTCCCCAAATTATTAAGAGGAAATGTAACGGTAACCGTTCAGGCTCAGGATTTCACTACCGTTAATTTTGTAGTTGATTTAAATGAAGGTTTACCAGGTGCTGATACTTTACAACGTAATGCCTCTACTATGGTGGGAATTTTCCCAACTACAGGACTAGGAAGTGCTACTATTAAAGGTCGTGCGTTTGCTGACTTAAATCAAACAATCCCAGGTGATGAAATCGTTAGTGGTATCAAAGTTACTGCTGTATTAAACGATGGTAGCCAGTTACGTGATTTTATTCAACATCTAGGTCCGGGTAATATTTTAAGCATTATGTATGAAAACATGGTGGTTACCGGTACAACCGACGCTAATGGTGATTACAACTTAACCGTTCCTGCTTCAGGAAGAGAACTTACTTACCAAGTAATTGGTGATGACTTCTCCAGTGATGTAGTTACCGCTCCAGGAGTAACTAGTTATACTTCATTTTCAGTGAGTACTCAATTCATTGATGTGGTTTCAAACGTTACTCGTGTAGCACAATTGAACTATTAATTAGTAGATTAATTTATTAATGAAAGCCGGTCTATTTTTAGACCGGCTTTTTTATTTTTACTACCCACGATTGTGTTATTTTGCAATATGGAATCCATTATCCCCACACCCATAACCCATCTTCATTTTCCTTTCTCTTTTACCCGCCAAACCGGAAAAGTTCGAGAGATCTATATCTTAAAAGATACCTTAATCATATTAATTGCCACGGATCGAATTAGTGCCTTTGACGTTATTTTACCTCGCATGATTCCGCATAAAGGACAAGTGCTTACCCAATTGGCAACATATTTTTTAGAGGCTACCCGGGATATTGTTCCCAATTATTTATTACTTACTCCCGACCCTCAAATGAGTGTAGGATTATATTGTCAGGCAGTACCTGTGGAAGTAGTGGTAAGAGGGCATCTATGCGGCCACGCCTGGAGAGTTTATCAGGCAGGGGGTAGAACGCTATGCGGCGTTCCTTTACCCGAAGGAATGAAGGAAAACGACCCTTTTCCTGAACCTATTCTAACTCCCTCTACCAAATCTACTATCGGGCATGATGAAGATATTTCTGAAGCTGAGATTTATAAATCAGGCTTATTAGACCCTGAATCCTGGGAACAAATTAAATATTATGCTTTTCAATTGTTTGCTCGAGGACAAGAGATGGCAAAACAACAAGGATTAATTTTAGCGGATACCAAATATGAGTTTGGATATTTTGAGGGAGATCTTCATCTTATTGATGAAATACATACCCCTGATTCTTCCCGATATTTTTATGCCAAGGATTTTGATTCGCGCCAAGCTCAGGGTCAATCTCAACTACAATTATCTAAAGAATTTGTGCGGGAATGGTTGATTTCAGAGGGATTTAGCGGACAAGCTGGGCAACTTATTCCGGAAATGACCGATGCAAAGGTGCAGGAAATTTCCCAACGATATATTACCTTGTATGAGCAAGTAACTGGAAAAACTTTTGTTCCTGTGGATTCATCCGATTTTGATTCTAGATTACAATTGGCAGCCAATACTGCATTATCTCAATTAGGCATCTTACCTGTATAAGCTTTTTTCGTACTTTAGCCGTAACTCGAATTATGAAATTTCAAGTAGATCTTCAAGAAAAATATGCGCTGGTTTCCTTATTGGAAGAAAAGCTGGACAGCATTGTGGCACCCAAGTTTAAAAGCGAATTATTGGTGTTAAATGCAGAGGGGGTTCGCAACCTGATTCTGGATTTATCTCATGTAAAATATGTGGATAGTAGCGGACTTTCGGCTTTGTTAATCGGAAATCGCTTATGTCAAAATCAGCATGGAATCATGATTCTATGCCACTTGCACGAGCAGGTGGAAAAGCTGATTGTTATTTCTCAATTGGATAAGATATTGAATATTTTACCTACCCAAATGGAAGCCACGGAAGCGGTGTTTCTAAATGAATTAGAAGGGGATTTTTTAGGAGAAGAAGAAACCACGGTAGAAGATGATTTCCTAGAAGATGAGATTGAAGATCCAGAGGAAGCGGAAGATTGGGAAGAAGATCAACCCCTAGTCGAAGAAGACGACCGCCTTTAAGGCTTGCGGTATCGGTATGTTTCAATTGTGCATTCTGGGAAGCAGTTCTGCGACACCAGCGTTCAAACGTCATCTCAGTGCACAAGTAGTTTGGCACAATGATCGGATTTTTTTAATTGATTGTGGAGAAGGAACACAGTTCCAACTGTTACGCTTTCATATTCGCTTACCTCGTTTAGATGCAATTTTTATCTCGCATCTACATGGAGATCATTTTTTTGGATTGGTAGGGTTGTTATGTACGATGAATAATCAAGAGCGAACCCGACCGTTGAACGTGTATGCTCCTGCTGGCTTAAAGGATATCTTGTATTTACAATTCAAAGCCTCAGATACCAAAATGCGTTTTGATTTGAACATACATGAATTAACCTCCAAGGTATCTGAAAAAATATTTGAAAATAGTGGTTTGGAAGTAAGCACACTTCCTTTAAAACATAGAGTGTATTGTAATGGTTTTTTGTTTCAAGAGAAAGCCCGACTAGGTAGATTAAATGCAATCAAGGCGCAGGAGGCGGGAGTTCCGAGTAGTTATTATCGTTGGCTTAAACAAGGGATGCCCGTAACCCGTGATGATGGGAAAGTTTTTCTTCCCGAAAACTTTATTGAACCCGCGAAGCCTAGTTTTAGTTATGCCTATTGTTCCGATAACCGATATCATGAATCACTTTTTCCTTTGATTCAATCTGTATCGGTATTGTATCACGAATCCACCTTTATGGAAGAAATGAAAGCCAAAGCAGAAACCACTGAACATTCCACAGCAGGGGAGGCAGCTAAAACCGCTCTGGCAGTAGGAGCAGGACAATTAATCTTGGGGCATTTTTCAGCTCGATATCCAGATTTGGCGCCGCTTTTAGCGGAAGCCCGTGCTATCTTTCCGAATAGTTATTTGGCAGAAGAGGGCAAAATCATTGACCTTACTCAACCCTTCTCGAATGCCTAAATCTCAAAAGTTGTTATTATGCTTAGGTGCGCTTTTTATTGGGAATGCTTTATTAGCAGAATTCATTGGCGTTAAGATTTTTTCTCTCGAAGCAACCTTAGGAATATCCGCTTTTGATTTCTCCTTGTTTGGGAAAGATCATTTATCTTTTAACATGACAGCAGGCGTTTTATTATGGCCTTTTGTATTTGTGTTAACCGATATTATTAATGAGTACTATGGCGTAAAAGGGGTTCGGTTTTTATCTTATTTGGCTGCTATTATTATTGCCTATGCTTTTATAATGGTAACCTTTGCTATTAATTTAATGCCGGCTAACTTTTGGACTGACTCCCGCATACAGCAAGGGGTTCCGAATATGCAATCTGCTTTTCAAAGTATTTTTGGACAAGGATTATGGATTATCATCGGTTCTTTATTTGCTTTTTTAATAGGACAAATGGTGGATGTAATTGTATTTCATCGATTAAAAAAAATATCGGGTAATCGACATATCTGGTTTCGCGCAACCGGATCTACCCTAATCTCTCAACTGATAGATAGTTTTGTAGTATTATTTATTGCCTTTTATATTGGGGCAGGATGGGAGTTAAGTTTGGTATTAGCGATTGGGGTGGTGAATTACACCTATAAATTCATAGTGGCTATTTTGATGACTCCGGTATTGTATGGAGTTCATTGGCTGATTGATCGGTATCTTGGAGTGGAGGAGGCGGAACGAATGATTCGGAAAGCTTCTGGTGGTTCAGCAGATTTTTGAGGTGCGCACCAATAGGGATGGCCAATAAGGTTGACCCGATTGCAAAGAAGCCCACGGTGTCGAAGCCTGCTAGGTTATGATTGGGTAATTCACTCACTAATTTCCCGGCGATTAATGCTGCTAATCCTGCCGACATTTGCTGTACCGCTGCCGTTAAACTCATGAAAGTGCCTCGCTGATGCGGAGGAACTGTATTAGTAACTAAGTTTATCATCGGAACCAGTCGGGCAGATAAGAATGCCATAAAAAAGGAAGTAACCAATAAAATGATCGGCATAGAGGAAACCCCCAATTGCGTGATTATTAAAATAGGTATGATAGAGATTAATGCTGCAATCCAAAATACTCGGAAGCTTCCAAATTTGTCGCTTAATCGTCCGGATAAATTAGCTGCACCAAAAGTTAAAACTCCACCTACTAAATAAATCCAAGCCAATTGGTCTTCGGGTAAGCCTGCATTATATACTAAATAAGTGCTGATATAAGGGATAACCGAAAATCCAGCCATCATCATAATTGCCATCCAGGCTAAGGCTTGTTGAGGGGCGCGGGCCAATCCTACTGCTTTTACTTGATTCCAAGGAGATAAAAGTTTTGGGGTATCTAGATGTAATCGCAAAGGGGGCATCAACACCCATACTCCTGCCATTATTGGTAAAGAAGTAATGGCTAATAAAAAGAAAGGCGCATGCCAGTCGGAGGCTTCGGCCAGCCATAACCCAATGGGTACACCAATTACTGACGCTAAGGAAAATGCCGACATTACTGCTCCTGTTGCTTTACCTCTACGTTCAAAGGGGATATAATCTCCAATAATGGCCAATGCCAACGCACTTAATATTCCGCCAAACGATCCTGCAAATATCCGGGCAATTAACAAGGGCATAAACGCACCTGACAAAGCACAAAACAAGGTGCTAATACTAAAGCCTAAATACAATCCTAATAAGGCACGTTTCCGATCAAATCGGTCTAATAAAAAGGAAGCCAATAACCCCGAGATAGCTGCGCTAAAGGTATAAGCGGATACCAATATGCCAAATTGTGTGGTGTCGATATGGAATGCCCGCATCAACTTAGGCCCTAAGGGCATCATCACCACAAAATCTACAATGTGCGTGAATTGTACTGCCACCAATAAAACCACCATCCAGGTTTCTTTACGGGACGTTAATAGGGAAACCTCAGGCGTGGATATTGTTTTCAAATGGGCAGATGTCAATGGTCAATTAAAGATACTAATTCCTGTTGCTCGGGTAAATTAAATTCATTTATTATTCAATCCTCAATTCTAAAATCCATGTTCGGTATGGCACTAATATCCTTCTTTACGCTTCCCGATCCGGCATATCTTCCTCCTCAGGTGGAGGTCCATATAAGGAAAATAAAATTGCCCCACTTAATACGGTTAATATCACCAATAAAGAAACCCAAGCCGGAATATGAATACCCAAATCCATTCCGGTAAGTTCCATAAACCATGGTTCCCCAGAAATGGCTAATAACATTTTTATTCCTATAAACATTAATATAAAAGAAAGCGCTCTTTGGAGATAATGAAATCTATCCATAATATCTGCCAATAAAAAAAACAAGGCTCGTAACCCCATCACCGCAAAAATATTAGAAGTATATACGATAAATGGATTTTGAGAAATTGCAAATACAGCAGGAATAGAATCTAATGCAAAAATTAAATCGGTAGATTCAATTAATAATATTACCAGGAACAAAGGTGTAAAATATAATTTTCCGGCTTTTTTTAAGGTAAAATTCTCTCCATTAAATTCATCGGTTAATCTGAAATTTTTTCTGGCAAATTTTACAATCCAATTATCGTTCGGATTAAATTCTTCTTGCCCACTACTATTTAACATTTTAAATCCGGTGAATACCAAAAATCCACCGAATACATATAATATAAAATGAAAATGTTCAATTAATTGCCAAGCAACGGTGATAAAGGTTCCCCGCATGACCAAGGCTCCCATAATCCCCCAGAATAATACTTTGTGATAAAGATTTTCGGCGATTTTAAAATATCGGAGAATTAATAAAATAATAAAAAGATTATCTACCGAAAGTGCCCATTCCATTAAATAAGCGGTAAGATAATCTACTGCATTTTTACTTCTTTCTGCAGGAGTTCCTCCATCAAATTTCCAAATTAAAAATGCGAAAGATAATGAAATACTTACCCAAAATAAGGTTTGTAGTAAAGCAGAACGTGTGCTTATTTTTTCAGCATGTTTATGTAAAATACCTAGGTCTAATATTAAAAAGATAAGGATTAATAATCCAAAACCAATCATTAGCCAGGTTTCTGCGGAAAGGTCAAGTAAAAATTGCATATCAAGAGCAAAGATAAGGGATAGTCAGGTTAGGGTATCGGAAATGTTAATGGGCACTGTATATTTGAAGTATGTCAGAAAATTTAAATATTCCCATTACTGATGATCGGGAAGTATTGTATCAAGCAATTGGTCCACAAATTCAAGCATTATTAGGTTCCGAATCGGATGAAATTGCGAGAATGGCTAATTTCTGTGCGGTGCTGCATATTGCTTTAGGAATATTATGGACTGGATTTTATCGGCTGCAAGGGGAGGAGTTGGTATTAGGTCCGTTTCAGGGGCCAGTAGCTTGTTCCCGATTTTCTATTCATCAAGGCGTATGCGGAGCAGCGGTAAGGGAAAATCAAACTATTATTGTAGAAGATGTAGATAAATTTCCAGGACATATTGCTTGTAGCAGTTTATCTAAAAGTGAAATTGTTATTCCTTGGAGAGATGCATCTGGAACAATAAAAGGGGTGCTAGATTTAGATAGTGAAAAGTTGTCTGATTTTTCGGTTGTAGATCAACAGTATTTAGAACAGTTACTTAAAACTGTATAATATTTAAAGAAGCAACAGTCCTATAAGCCGGGTTTTGTACTTCTGCAAAGCGGAAGCCACTGTCATTTATCTAGGCGGACAGTCACCTGAACGCTCCATCAACCCACCCTTCCCGGTAAAACCCTAAGGTTTTGCAGACGAGCCACCTGACGGCCCGGGATTTATTTGGTCTTTCAACACCTGAGGTTTACCCGATATGCCTGTCACCAAACATAGCCGTGAGCTCTTACCTCACGTTTTCACCCTTACCGGTTTTTCAACCGGCGGTATAGTTTTCTGCGGCACTATCTGTCAAAGAATCCTTTCAGATTCCCTGCCTTCCCGTTAGGAAGCAAGTTGCTCTCTGTTGCCCGGACTTTCCTCCCTGTCTGTTTCCAGACACAGCGACAGTGCGGACTGCTGCCTTACAAAGGTACGGCTTTGAAGTGGAATCCAGCAGAAGTCGTATTTTAAGAATTGGTTCTGTAAGGGGGAATAAGGTTTAGGTATTGAGTTTTGGCTGAATATCTTATTATTTTAAAAAAAGTAAAAAAAAAAACAGGGCTAAAGTATTCTCAAACGTGGATTATTGGTTTGAAGAATAAAATTATAATATTTATGAATATCGTTTTCTGAATATTTTGACTATGTTTATACTAAATTAAGAAAGAACCAAGAACGAAGAATAGGTATTTGAAAATATTATCATATTTGATTATTCATTTTGATAACTATTTAAAATATTTGCCACATTTAATTTAGTACGGATAATTGCCATTAATTAGAAATAATTATTCTCAATTAATTATTTTCTATTAATTATCATAAGTGATTTGTCTAATTCAAATGAACTTGTTTTAATTCTTAATATAATTTTTAACATCGTAACCCCTTTTACTATGAATTTAATTTCTACGTTGCTAACAAAAATGATTATTGAGATGGGTAGCTGTTTAAAAATTCAGCCAAAGAATTTAACCCAATCGCTTAAATCTTTTGAAGGTAAAACTTCAATTTCCCTAATTCATTTTTTAGGCACTCGATTAGGTGTTGGATTATTATTAATAATTATCCATTTTGGATTAATATCCAAGGCACAGGCTCAGTGTCAAACCAATTTGGGAAGTATATCTGTTGGCACGAGTACTGGATATTACAGTTTTGGTCAACTGGGGTATCTTTCCTTTAATGCGATCGCAGGCTGTCAATATAATTTTTCTTATTGCTTCAATGGAGGTTATTCCGGGGGGGATCCCATGCTGGCAATTACAGATGTAAATTTTAGTTTTGTCGCAAGCAATGATGATTATTGTGGATTGGGTTCTCATATAACTTGGACTGCCCCATCCTCTGGCACCTATCGTATTCATTCTGCGAATTATCAAACAGGCTGGAGTTGCGGATCTCCCTATAGTACTTATTATATGGCGTATTGGACAACCAATAGTTGTGTTACTACTCCTCCGGGTTGTGTTACTTCCGGTTTTTCTCCTGCGGATTTGTCAACCAATATAAATGGTGCCGGAAGTTTAAGTTGGAATGCAGCAACAAATGCAACCAGTTATGATGTGTATTTGGGTACCACCAATCCTCCTACTACCTTGGTAAGCAATGTAAGTTCAACTAATTATTCTTATTCAGGATTAACTGCTAATACTGTTTATTATTGGAGAATAATCCCCAGAAATGGGGCAGGTGCTGCAACTGGAACCTGTACCGTAAATTCCTTTACCACTGGAACTATTCCGGCATGTGTAACTTCAGGTATCACCCCTGCCAATGGATCTAATAATATTTCTGCAAGTTCTACTTTAAGTTGGACAGCCGTAACTGGAGCCGTAAGTTATGATGTGTATTTGGGTACCACTAATCCACCCACCACATTAGTAAGTAATGTTACAAATCCATCCTATACTTATTCTGGATTATCTTATACTACTTCGTATTATTGGAGAATTATTCCTCGCAATAGTTTTGGTACCAGTACCGGACCTTGTAGGATTGATAGTTTTGTCACCACTTGTGCTCCCCTGAATACAGGAAATCCTAATGGAGCCGGAGGAACTTTTAACTACGCTTGCGGAGCCACTAACCAACAAATTGCCTTGGCAGCTTGTGAATCGGTTTATGGAACTGGAAATTGCACCACAGGAAGTTGTGGGAGTTTTACTTATTATTATAACCGGAATGTAGTGTCCTGCGATTGTAACAAACCCGTAGGGCAATATGAGTTTATTTATTCCAACACAGGTTATAATGGAGTAGGAGATGACTATGGAGGAGCCTCAACGAGTGTAACTGGAAATAGTTTATTCGTTCGGGTTAAAAGTTCGTCTGGATGTAATAGTAATAGTTGGAATTTAAGTTTAAGTAATCTGGCAGGCAGTGGCTGTGGAGGTGGCGGCGCTCGTCTGGCTAGAGCTCCAATTCAGGTTTGTCCCGGAACGCAAATTGGATTAAGAGTTACTCCCTTGACAGGAGCAACGGGTTATACTTGGAGTGTTCCTTCTGGATATACAATTGTTAATGGTCAAACAACAGATACCATTACTGTTATTGCAGATACTACTCGTGGGTTTATTCGGGTTACACCTTACAATACCTGTTCAACTGGGGGTAGAGATAGTGTATTGTATGCTGCCACAAGAGGGTTAACGCCCATCAATGGAGCTACTAATGTTGGTGCTTCTGGTTCTTTAAGTTGGACGGTAACGAATATTGCTACCTCTTACGATGTGTATTTAGGAACTACCAATCCCCCTACTACGCTCGTAGGGAATGTATCTTCCAATACCTATAATTTTTCAGGATTGTCTCCGTTGACCAATTATTTTTGGAGAATAATTCCAAGAAATAATTTAGGTCAAAATGCGGGAACTTGTTTTATAGATTCCTTTAGTACTGGAACCCGTCCAGGTTGTGTAATCGCTGGTATCACGCCTGCAAATGGATCAAATAATATTTCAGCGAGTTCTACCTTAAGTTGGACAGCAGTAACTGATGCTACAAGTTATGATGTGTATTTGGGTACGACTAATCCTCCTACCACATTAGTAAACAATGTTACTAATCCATCTTATACTTATTCTGGATTATCCTATACAACTACTTATTATTGGAGAGTTATTCCTCGCAATAGTTTTGGTGCTAGCACTGGAACCTGCAGGATCGATAGTTTTGTCACCACTTGTGCCCCTCTTATCGTAGGAAATCCAAATGGAGCTGGAGGAACATTTACCTATGCTTGCGGCGCTACTAACCAACAAATTGCGTTAGCAGCATGTGAATCGGTTTATGGAGTAGGAAATTGCACCACAGGTAGTTGTGGGGCTTTTTATTACTACTATAACTCAAGTTCAATTCAATGTGATTGTAGTAAGCCCATTGGACAATACGAGTTTATTTACCTAAACACGGGATATTCTGGAGTAGGACAGGACTACGGAGGAGCCTCAACCAATGTATCTGGCAATAGTTTATTTGTTCGTAGAAAAGGGTCTAATACTTGCGATCAAAATAGTTGGTCGTTGGCTTTAAGTAATTTGGCCGGAAGTGGCTGTGGAGGCGGAGGAGCGCGTATTACAACTCAACCTCCAGTAGTTTGCCAAGGTTCCTTAATTGGACTTAGGGTTGCCCCAATAACCGGCGCAAGCGGGTATACTTGGAGTGTTCCTTCAGGATATACTATTGTTAATGGACAAAATACCGATACCATAACCGTTAGGGCTGATACTGCTCGCGGTCACATACGGGTTACGCCTTATAATTCTTGTTCTATTGCTGGGTCTGATAGTGTAGCTTATGCTGCCAATCCAGTTCCTGCTGCTCCCGTAGCGCCTGGTGCTGCGATTTGTGGATCAGGCACCATCAGCTTAACTGCATCAGGTTCCTCAGGAAGTTATAGCTGGTGGACCTCCTCAACTGGAGGAACACAAGTCGGTACAGGTGCTAATTTTATCACTCCTGTATTATCTAACACTACCACTTATTATGTTCAAGGAAATGGATCCTCCGGATCTTTCAATAATTTAACTCCTACGTCTTCTAGTTTTTATTATGATCAAAATATCGCTGGTTTGACCGGTGATGATCGGGGAGGAATGGCAATAACGCCTAATTACGTTTTTCTTACCGGCGACGGATACACAGCTAGGTTTGATGCCAATACGCTGGCAAATGGTACCTCCTTTACCCGAAGAGATGGACTGTTTTCAGATTTATCCAATGGAAACCTATGGACTCTGTGGGATGGCAATACAGATCCTATTTCATGGAATACAAGCAGCTATAATGTTACTTCAGTAAGGTCATTAAATACGGACATGACCCTAGGGGCTTCTACACTTTCCCTATCCTCATCCATCAACCTTGATTTAAATGCGGGCAATTGTGGGATTTATGCCGGTTCAGGATTTGTAATTATTAAAGATCAAAATAATGTGTTCAGAAGAATTGATTTAAGTTCTGGATTGGTCACCAACTTAGGAACGTATTCGATAAGTCCTCAGAATACGGAAAGCTGGGCACATTGGGGAGTTGCAGAATTTTGTTCTGATTACCGAATTCTCTTTAAGGGAACAAGTAATAGTACTGATATTTCTCGCTTAAATCTTACTACCGGACAAACGACAACGGCTGCTAGTTTAAGTGGAAGTTTATCAGACTTAGCCTCCTTTACCTATTCCCCTTGGAATCAACGTTGGTATTACCATTACGAAGGAAATGGTATGTTTGGGGGAAGTGATGAAGGAATAGGATATGCAAATGCAAGTGCAAGTGCTTGCGGCAGTTCTTGTAATAGCGGGCGGACACCAGTGGTTGCAACAGTTACTCCGCTTCCTTTAACACCAACTTTGTCAGGCAATCAAACTATTTATGTGAGTCAATCTACCACTTTAACAGCAAGTGGTTCTACGGGTACATATTCCTGGTGGACACAAGCTTTTGGGGGTACTCAAATCGGAACAGGAAATACATTGAACACCGGCAGTTTAACTCAAGTGGGAACCTATACTTATTATGCTGAAGCCAGTGCTAACAATTGCATTTCTGGTCGTGATTCAGCAGTAGTTACAGTTCTTCTCGTTACCTATCCAGCTCCTCAAAGTAATTCTCCTATTTGTGAAGGAAGTACTTTACAAATAAGTGCACCCACTGCAATTAATGCTACCTATGCTTGGGCAGGCCCTAATGGGTTTACTTCCTCCAGTCAATATCCTACGATACCGAATGCTACCAGTGTAACACAAGGTTGGTATTATATGTCAATATATGTACCCAATCAAATGGTCTATAGAGATTCCTTGTACTTTACGGTGAACCCACTTCCAGCCACTCCAAGTATTAGTGGTACCCAAACCATTTATCAAAATCAAACTACCACATTAACTGCATCGGGTTCAACCGGTAGTTATTCTTGGTGGGATTTATCCATTGGCGGAACACAGTTAGGAACCGGAAGTACGTATGGTACTCAACCTTTGTTGGCGAACACTACTTTTTATGTAGAAGCCATTAATTCATTTGGTTGTATTTCGGTTAGAGGTTCGGTATTGATTACGGTACTTTCCCCTATACTTACCAATTCACCGGTTTGTGAAGGATCGTCTTTGTATATGAGCGGGCCGGCAACACAAGGTGCTAGTTATACTTGGTCAGGGCCGAATGGATTTTCATTTGCAGGTCAATATCCATCTATCTTTAATATGGCATTAAGTCAACAAGGTTGGTATTATATGTCTATGTATGTGCCGAATCAGGCTGTTTATGTAGATTCTGTCTTCAATTCAGTTGGAGCAGCCATTGGAGGACTACAAGCTGCAGGTAATTCACCTTTTTGTTCAGGATCTACAATAGCTTTGAGTGTACCAGCAGGGTTACAAGGAGCAATTTATACTTGGACTGGACCTAACGGATTTTCTTCTAGTTTGGCACAACCCACGATACCATCTGCCACCACTATTAATCAAGGGTTATACAGTGTTACCATATCTTCACCCGGATGTGTTACCCAATTCCGTACTTACAATATGTTAATCCTAAATACTAGTGTAGTACAAATTGGTGGTAATTCCCCAGTTTGTGAAGGAACTACTTTGATATTAACGGCCTCTAGTGCAAGAGGAATAACCTATAGTTGGTCAGGGCCTAATGGATTTACTTCCACCTTACAGAACATATCTATCAATCCTGCATTGTTAAGTCATACAGGGGTTTATTCCTTAGTTACCTCTGCTCCGGGCTGTAGTTCCAGTTTGGATACCGTAAGTATTGTTGTGAATGCAAGAGGAGGAAACTTTACTTCGAATTCACCGGTATGTTTTGGTTCTAATTTGAATTTAAGTGCAACAGCACCTTATCAACAGGCTACCTTTAATTGGGCTGGACCGAACGGATATACAAGTACCCAAGCATTTCCAATATTAACTTCTGTAACTCCAACCGAGGCTGGGGTGTATACTGGAACTGTGAATATTCCGGGTTGTCCTTCCGTTCAATCTTTTGTTGCGGTTTCGATTAGTTCAACCAACACAATAGGAACACAAGGAAATACGCCCATTTGTCAAGGCGGAACGCTACAGTTAGAGGCATCTTTAGTTAATGGTGCAGCGTATTCTTGGAGCGGTCCGAACCAATATGCCTCTTCCTTAAGAACACCCTCCTTTACAAATGTTCAGCCTAATTTATCTGGAGGATATACCGTAAGTGCTACTATACCGGGCTGTGGAGTGGTATCCTCAGTTATTTCGGTGAATGTAAATGCTCCAGGAGGAACGTTTGCTTCCAATTCCCCCATCTGCCAAGGCTCTACCTTAAATCTTAGCAGCACTGCGAATTCAAATGCAGCGGTATATAGTTGGTCTGGACCGAATGGGTTTACCAGTAATCAGGATTCTCCTTCTATCCCCAATACAACCACTTCAGAAAGTGGAGTATATAGTGCTACCCTTACCATTCCTGGATGTCCTACGGTTTATGCTAGCTTACCAGTCACCATTACCGGAGCGCAAACCATTGCTGCCACGGGTAATACTCCTCTTTGTGTGGGCGATAATTTACAGTTAGGAGCAAACTTAATAACAGGTGCAACCTATAGTTGGACGGGACCGAATGGTTTTTCTTCTACCCAAAGAACTCCCCCCATCGGAAACGTACAGACCCCTCAATCTGGGGATTACATTGTAACTGCAATCGTTCCGGGTTGTGGGACAATCTTAGATACTTTACCAGTGTTGGTAAATGCCCCAGGAGGAACCTTCCTTTCCAACTCACCTGTTTGTGCAGGATCTTCCTTAGCACTTAGTAGTTCTGCAAATTCTAACCAAGCCACTTTTGTGTGGGCAGGACCTAATGGGTTTACCAGCACTCAGCAATATCCAACAGTATCTTTAGTTACCATAAATGATGCAGGTAATTATACTGGAACAGTGAATATTCCAGGTTGTCCTTCTGTGTTTACCGTATTGCCTGTTCAAGTAAGCGGAACCAATACAGTTGGGGCAATAGCCAATACCCCAATTTGTGAAGGAGGTACTTTACAATTAGAAGCATCCTTAGTAAATGGAGCAACGTACAGTTGGTCGGGACCCAATGGATTTACTTCTAGTCTGCGTACTCCACCTATAGCAAATGTTCAAATCGGACAAGCGGGTAATTATGTGGTTACTGCCAATATTCCTGGATGTGGCACTACTACTGCTGCAGTATCTGTAGTGGTAGGAAGAAATACTACTGGGGTTACAGTTTCTACCAATAGCCCAGTTTGCGTGGGTTCATCCTTAGGACTTTTTGTTTCCGTACCAACAGGATACACTTATAGCTGGTCAGGTCCGAATGGGTTTACCTCAAGTTCTGCTCAACCTTCTATTGGAAATGTGAGTACCGGAAACATTGGAGTTTATACCTTAATTGTTTCGAGTATGGGATGTTCTTCCAACACTTTAAATACAAGTCCGGTATCCGTGATTTCAACCACCCTTACCGCTACTGGGAATACTCCAATCTGTGTAGGAAATACTTTACAATTAAGCGCAAATCCAATATCAGGAGCTACCTATAGTTGGTCTGGACCTAATGGATATTCCTCCAATTTGCTTGCTCCTTCCATCTTAAATGTACAATCCAGCACAAGCGGAACTTATATATTAATGGCAAACGCGCCAGGTTGTGGTATTTTGACTTCTACTGTAGCCATTAGTGTAGCAGCTAATCCCAATTCCATAGCAGTGGCTACCAATGTTCCGGTATGTGAAGGCGGAAGTTTAAATTTATCTGCAAGTCCAACGGTTGGATTTACCTACAACTGGTCAGGTCCGAACGGATTTACTTCCAACCAAGCACAACCTCAGATAACCCCGGTTTCCTTAGCGGCTTCGGGTGAATATACCCTTATTGCAAGCGTTCCAGGATGTTCAAATGCTGTGATTCGTACATTGACTTTACTGATCACTCCTTCAGGCCTTTCAACTACTGTAAATACTCCAATTTGTCAAGGGGCAACGTTGAATTTATCTGCGACACTCATAAACAATGCTACCTATCGTTGGACAGCGCCAGATGGATTTACCTCATCACTTCGTACAACTTCTAGATTATCTGCCCAACCTAGTATGTCAGGGGTATATACCTTAACTGTGAATTCTCCAGGATGTGGAGTGTTAACCAGTTTTGTTTCTGCTACCATTGGACGAGTTACTACAGGTGTCACCGTTAGTAACATTAGTATTTGTGCAGGAAATCCATTGCCACTAACTTGTAGTTCTCCAACTGGATTTACCTATTCCTGGACTGGCCCTAATGGGTTTACTTCAGCTATTGCTAGTCCAACAATCAACCCGGCAGGTACGATTAATTCAGGGAATTATAACTTAACCGTTTCCAGCACTGGATGTTCCCCTTCCACCAGGACGTTGATTGCTACCGTTAATTCAGCAGCAGCATTTGGGGTATCGAGCAACTCCCCAATATGTCAGAATGCCAACTTGATTTTAAATTCGGTGATGATTCCGAATGCTACCTATAGTTGGTCCGGACCCGGGGGATGGGTTGCTACAGGTCGTTCAGCTTCTCGCACTGCTGTTAATCCAACTATGTCTGGAGTTTACGCTGTGGTGATGACCTTGCCAGGCTGTGGAACCACCACTGGTACTGTGTCTGTAGCGATTGGTCATACCACGAATACCACCACTGCTGTTTTGAATAGTCCTATCTGTATCAATAATACCTTGAATTTATCAGCTGTAGGACAACAAAGCACACATACTTATAGCTGGACTGGTCCTGCTGGGTTTACCTCTGCTTTAGGTAATCCAAGTATTTCTAATGCACAAAGTATACATGCAGGGGAATATACGCTCCGTGTTACTAGTCCGGGATGTCCTCCTAGTACGACCATGACCGGTGTAGATGCAGTGGTAAATGATCCAGCAAGTTTAACAGTTAGTGCTAATGGGGTTAATTTCTGTACGAATCAGGCGGTTAGTTTTACGGCTTCTTCTATTCCATCCACTTCTTATAGTTGGACAGGTCCCAATGGATTTACAGTGAATACTCGTTTAGCCTCCAGAAACCCATTGGCAGTAGGGCATACAGGTATCTATACCTTAACTGCAAATATCGGTGGATGTGGAATCACCACAAGTTCAGTTGCCATAACTGTGAATAGTTGTCGTACCGCTCAAGAAGAAGCTAATACAACCCTTACGCCTACTGAAAACACAGGTTTCTCTTTCCATGCTTGGCCAAATCCAAATACCGGAAATGAAGTTACCCTAGAATGGAAGGGCTTAACTACGATGGATGCAACCATCACTGTTAAAGTGTATGATAATTTAGGTAGAACCGTAATGGTGAAATCAGTAGATCGTACTGCTACAGATAACTCTTGGAAAGATTCAATTACTTTCCCTCAAACCTTATCTAAAGGTCAATATGTAATCGAAACCATTGCAGGGGGAGAAAGAGAATATGTGAAGATGATAGTGGAGTAATATAATAACGAAGTTTATAAATAAATCCGGAGGGTAATAGCTCCGGATTTTTTTTGGATAAAATTAACACTGGTGAATATTTTTTTATGATATTAATAAGGTTTATTAACATCATTCTTCGTTTAGAATTATAGGAAATTCTAAAAACAGATTAATTATTTGATAAATTAATTTAGTAAATAATTATTTAATAAAAAGAATTAGGTTTATATTTTAGAGTAGCCTAAATTATAATTATATTATTCTATCCATAATTGCCAATTTGATTTTCCGGAAGTGAGTTCTAATCTTTTAATAATTTCTTCTTTTAGAGATGATGATTCTATTTCAATATAAGTTCTTTCTATCCAACCTTGTTCTGTTTGAGGTAAGTATTCGTATAAATAAATTCTAACCGGTATAAATCGAAGCGTTTGGTCAGTGAATACAAGTTTGTAAGAAACCGATATGATTTTGGAATAGGGTTGGTAGTTTAAAGATTTTAAGGAAGTGTTCTTATTTGTACAACAATACTCCTCCAAGAAAGGAATCACTTCTTCTTTTTTAATAGGTTTATTACTGGTGAGGTCATAAAATTGAATGTTTCCTTTTTCAGCTTTTTCAATCAAGTATTTAGGGAGAGAGCCCAATAAGGGCAAATTGTTTTTAAGAATTAGTTGGGTATCCTGTTGGATGTTATTCCATCTGGCGATTTTGGGAAGGGAAAGAGTATCTAAGGGAATCCAGCAGGTGAAGGTATAAAGTTGTTGAGCGGAGGCAAGCTGAACAAAAAATAGGAAGAATAGGGAGGGTAGGAATTTAGGGATCATGGAAAATAAAGGTTGAAGCGGTAAGGGGGAGAAAGTTAGGAAGTATTTTGATAAAGGGGTGCAAGTCGGACTTGCAGATTTTTCGTTTTGACCGTGAACGCATTACCTGTGCAAGTCGGACTTGCAGATTTTTCGTTTTGACCGTGAACGCGTTACCTGTGCAAGTCGGACTTGCAGATTTTTCGTTTTGACCGTGAACGTGTTACCTGTGCAAGTCGGACTTGCAGATTTTTCGTTTTGAACATGAACGCGTTACCTGTGCAAGTCGGACTTGCGCCTTTTTCGTTTTGACCGTGAACGCATTACCTGTGCAAGTCGGACTTGCAGATTTTTTATTTTGAACATGAACGCGTTACCTGTGCAAGTCGGACTTGCAGATTTTTCGTTTTGAACATGAACGTGTTACCTGTGCAAGTCGGACTTGCAGATTTTTCGTTTTGAACATGAACGTGTTACCTGTGCAAGTCGGACTTGCGCCTTTTTCGTTTTGACCGTGAACGCATTACCTGTGCAAGTCGGACTTGCAAGTTTTTCGTTTTGACCGTGAACGCGTTACCTGTGCAAGTCGGACTTGCAAGTTTTTCGTTTTGACCGTGAACGTGTTACCTGTGCAAGTCGGACTTGCAAGTTTTTCGGTTTGTAAGTGAACGCGTTACCTGTGCAAGTCGGACTTGCAGATTTTTCGTTTTGACCGTGAACGTGTTACCTGTGCAAGTAGGACTTGCAACCCTTCACCTCAAATCCTCCTTTCTACTTAACCCAAAATAGCCTTCTTCGTCGCATCTAAAATCTCAAACGCCCCACTTCGTGTCGCCGATTGCGCATATACCCGCAATACAGGTTCCGTACCCGAAGGTCGTATCATCACCCACTCATCAGCAGAAAAAATAAATTTAAACCCGTCTAAATCTTGAACCTCCTGAATCACATATTTTCCAAATGCCTGATATTTACCCGATCTACAAGTATTGATTATTTCCTCCTTCTGCTCATTCTTCAAATGCAAATCATACCGCTGAACAGAAAAAGATCCAACCAACGAATAAACCTCCTCAATTAGTTCGGTCAGTTTCTTTCCCGTTTTGGCCATAAACTCCATTAAAGTAAGACCAATAAATATCCCGTCTCTTTCAGGTACATGGCCCGTAATGGCAATCCCTCCAGATTCTTCTCCCCCGGTCATTACGTTTTCATTTACCATGATTTCCGCAATATATTTAAATCCAATTTGGGTAACCTGATAAGGAAGATTATATAGTTTACACAATTGTTCAACTTTACTACAAACCGAAAAGGTTACCACTACCTTCCCACTTAAGTTTTTATATTTATGAAGATAGTGGATCAACAATAACAATATATGATGTGAATCCACAAAATGGGCTTGTTCGTCATACAACCCAATTCGGTCAGCATCTCCATCTGTTGCCAACCCAACGCTAAGTTTTTCTTTAGCAATAAGCTTTTCAAACTCCTGAAGGTTTTTTTCAATGGGCTCAGGAGCAGTCCCCAAAAAGGACGGATTATACTCGCAATGCAAAAGATGCGCACTCGGAAATAATTGCCGAATTACATTTTGCCCAGCTCCATACATAGCATCATAGCCAATTTTAATTCCAGAATCTTGAATACCCTTAATGTCAAAGGAGGTTCTTAAATGCTCAATGTATAAAGCCTCAGCATCAAAATAGGATATTTGTTCACTTGCAATTAATGCCTCAAATTGATTTGAATAAGATACTTCATGATCTGGAATCAACGATTCCACTTCCTTAATCATAGAAGGATAGGCCGGACCCCCAAAATATCCTTTTATCTTAAATCCCGAATATTCCGGAGGATTATGAGAGGCTGTGATTATTACCCCTGCGCTTAATTTCTTCCGTTCGGTGGCAAACGAAATCATTGGGGTTGAGGAAAAGCCGGGAGTAAGATATACCCGAACCCCCATTTGCGCTAAAATGTTGGCAGTGGTTTCCGCAAACATCTTTCCGTTAAATCTGCAGTCGTAGCCAATGATAACATAAGGGGTTGAATTATGGGATAACAGCCATTTCCCAGTAGCTTCCGCAACTCTACTTAAGTTTTGAATCGTGTAGCTTTCTGCAATGATGGCTCTCCAGCCGTCGGTTCCGAATTTGATGGTTTCCATACTTAAATTGTCGCTCAAAGATATTAAAAGGACTTAACCGATAATACAATCTTATACCTAAACTATTCTATTTAATTTTTAGTTAATACTGCTTATGAAAGAGGAAATCGTAATTCATTGGTTTCGTAGAGACCTCCGCTTAATAGACAATGTCGCTTTGTATTACGCCCTAACATCAGGATACAAAGTTCTACCCTTGTTTATTTTTGATAAAAATATTTTAGATCTATTAGAAGATAAGGAGGATAGAAGGGTGAGTTTTATTTATTCAACCCTTGAAAAACTAAATGCTCAATTACAAAAACAAGGAAGTGGAATATGGGGAGAATATGGATTCCCTGATCTTGTTTGGGAAAGATTAATAAATATTTTTACGATTAAGGCGGTGTATACGAATCACGATTATGAACCTTATGCCCGAAATCGAGATGAATCTGTTCAAGATTTTTTGCAAGAAAAGGGTATCCCATTTCATACTTTTAAAGATCAGGTCATTTTTGAAAAACAGGAAATCGTTAAAGCCGATGGATCGCCCTATACCGTCTTTACTCCTTATAAAAACAAATGGATGGCGCAATTGCAGGCATTCCCAATAAGTACCTATCCTTCAGAAAGTTTAAAGGCAAATTTCCTTTCTATCCCCTCTATGCCTTTTCCAACTTTAGAGAAGATGGGATTCATACCCAATCAAGATACTGTTCCAGGAGATAATATTCCGGTGGAGATTATTCAGAAATATGCAGAACAAAGAGACTTTCCAGGTATTTCCGGAACAACTCGGTTGAGCGTTCATTTAAGATTTGGAACCCTAAGTATTCGACAACTTGCTTTGATAGGGAAAGAGCATTGTCAAACTTGGCTGAATGAATTGATCTGGCGAGAATTTTATATGATGATTTTATGGTGGTTTCCTCAGGTTACCGAAAAGGCTTTTAAACCTGCTTATGATAGAATTCCCTGGAGATCAAATCCGAATCACCTGACGGCTTGGCAAGAAGGTAAAACAGGGTATCCTTTGGTAGATGCTGGAATGCGAGAGTTAAAGGCTACAGGATTTATGCATAATCGGGTGAGGATGGTAGTTGCGTCCTTTTTGACGAAGCATTTATTGATGGATTGGAGAATAGGAGAGGCTTGGTTTGCGCGGCATTTATTGGATTTCGACCTGGCAGCCAATAATGGGGGATGGCAATGGGCAGCTAGCTCTGGTTGCGACGCCGTACCCTATTTCAGGATTTTTAATCCCCGACTTCAAGCAGAGCGATTTGACCCTCAAAACGCCTATATCCAAAAATGGATACCCGAATGGAATACTCCAGATTACCCCAAACCAATCGTTACACACGAAGTTGCTACCCGATTAGCAATAGAAACCTTTAAATCTGCTTTGTCTTCCAGCTCCTGATCCGTATATTTGCGGGTTCAAGCTGATTCATGGATTCAATTAACGATTTTCTTCTCCGTATCATCGAGAAACGGAATCTACTGTCCTCAATGGAATATAACGATCGTCGTTATGATAAACTAGAAGACGAACTACACGATTTAGAGGATGCTTTTTGCGACCACTATGGGGAGCAAATGGAAGATTTGATAGGAAAGATTCAACATAAATACAATCCTTATCAGGAAGTGTTACATCCTACCGCTTATATCGCTCGTAAATACACCGAAAAGGTGGATGATAAGGGAAATAAAGAATATGGAGTAACTCGAAGAGATGGGGTTTCTATCGGTAATTCTCAGGATTTACATTTGGTCTATCTGCCTAACCCGGCACGATTGGCGCTTACAGGCCCCCATGGAATTCATGAGGTTTGGAATGAATCTATCCCTGAGAACTTAAATTTGTTGTAATGCAATCCCTTTGGAAACCAATTTTCTTTTGGTTTCTACTTTTTAGTGTAGGATTATCTGCTTGCTTTCGACCCTCCTACACTAAGAAGCGTATGTCCTCTTCGGGGAAATTTTCTACCCATTTTAAAAGTAGACATTCACCTAAAAAGATACGACAACTGGCAGGAAGACATCCCCATCAAAAATATAGATGAAGGTAAGTCTGATCTTAGTTTGGGTTTCCCTTTTATTAGCCATACCTGCTTATTCAGGATGTAGAACACCGGTCGCTTGTGCCGGAGTAACAGGCACGGGTACACGAATTCCAAAACGACATAGAAGACCTCAAAAAGGATTGTTTCCCAAAAGGATGAAACGACACGGTAAAAGAGGGAGATAATAAATAAAGAGTTTAATATAACAGTTTACGATCTCCGGATATTCAGCTGACTTTTTAGAATAAGTAGGAAGTTCTATTTACCAACTGTCCTATTTAAGGGAGGGTTACAGGGTGACCTTATGGTAGAAAATCATTATCCCCATTAATTAAAGCGACGCCGGAGGCGTCGCTAGATATAGGGGGGCGCGTTTAGCTATAAACATTTATCCCCGAAGGAGATTCAATAAAAAATCCTTGCAGGCGTCCGCGCCTGCAACAAATAGGCGTTTAGAAAACAACATGTTATCCCATTTTATCCTTGCAGGCGAGGACGCCTGCAAGGGCGGAACCCACTACCCACTACTCACTACTCACGACCCACGACCCACGACCCACGACCCACTACCCACTACCCACTACCCACTCCCCA